>Ga0181395_1000712_pt1 | contig 13824 bp, 22 predicted proteins | sample 18SPOviralmetaG_FD_130124 | JGI IMG/M metagenome (GOLD analysis project Ga0181395, IMG submission 130124) | Marine viral communities from the oligotrophic San Pedro Time Series (SPOT) site, San Pedro Channel, CA, USA - 18 SPOT_SRF_2010-12-16 | ecosystem: Environmental > Aquatic > Marine > Strait...
ATTACAAAAAACTATAGAGAAAATTTAATTTTTGATAAAGAGTTAAAAGCAATATCTTATGATAAGTTTAGTAATGCTGAAGGGTTTGCTGAGTTTATACGTTTGTATTTAAACAAACCTGAAATGGTGCAAAAATACGCACCTAATTTTTATCAATGGTTTGACAGTAATTTAAAGAAAGGTGAGTTTTCTACTTATGTTGGGGGGAAGTTAGTCAACCTTGACAAAGCATTATTAAACGCACAAAAAGAATTCTCATCATATTGGAATCAAGGATCACTTGCTAGATTACAATCTAATATAGGATTTACAAAAGATATTAATAAAGGCGTATCTAAAACTAGAGAGCGTTATTATGCTGATATGGTTGATGCTTTATATGGATTAAAAAGAGCAGGTAAAGATTTAGGTTTTGGAGATATCCTTTACGATATTGCTAAAAAAGATAGAGGGGGATTGTTTCTTACTCAAGGCATAATTGAAAAAGGAATCCCTGTTGCTAAGATAGATCCTAGAACAAAAATAGGAGAGCCAAAACAATTTATATTTGAATTTCAAGGTAAAGGTTTAGTTGAAGTATTAACACCTGTAGCTAAAGAGATTGATAATTTTACATTATATGCGGTATCAAGATCTGCAAAAGAAACTTACAGACAAGGTAGAGAAAATTTATTTAAACTAGACCAAATAAAAGCAGGGTTGGAATTAGAAACACCATTGTTTGTAAAAGTGTTTGATGATTTACAGACTTGGCAAAAAGGCATTGCTGATTTTGCTCAAAACTATGGAAAGCTTTTTACTAAAGTAGAAAGAGCAAGATGGAATAGAATAGATTATATTCCATTTAAAAGAGAAACTAAAAGCTTTGGAGAATCAATAACATCTTCTAATATTTCTCCTCAGTTTAGTGGTATTAAAATGCTAACAGGTGGGCGAGACAATCTAAGACCTGTTTTAAGCAATATTATAAACAATGCTTCAGCATTAATAGAAGCTTCTATACAAAATAGATACAAGTTAGAAATGTTAGATTTCTTTTCAAAAGAAAGATATCTAGGAACAGGTAGGTTTATTCATATTGCAAAAGAGCCTCCTCGTGCTGTTAAGTCAAAAGCTGTTACTAAAGATATTATAAATACTTTAACTAGAGAATTAGAAGATAGATTAAATATGATGGGTATGCCATCTAGAGATATTGGTACTGCTAAAAATATGTTACGACAAGCAGGTAATCAAGCTGGATCTTTAATAGAAGTTTTAATACCTGAGAAAAAACCAAAAAGAGCAGATGGTAAAATGTATATGCCAGTTAGAAGAAATGGCAAAACAGAATATTATGAAGTTCGTGATGGTTTGTTATTTACAGCATTAAATAATCTTAAACCTAAAGCTATAAGTGAAGGTATTGTTAAAAGCTATATTAGCCCTGTTAGAGTATTGTCACAAAATTTAATTACTCTTGCTTTAGATTTTTTAACAAATAATGCTTTAAAAGATACAATGTTATCTTGGGTTACAAGTAAAGCAGGATATATTCTAGTCAAAGATTTTGTAATAGGTTTAATTTCAAGAATTAGGCGAGACCAAAATTACAAAGAGTTCATAAATAATGGTGGTGGAAGATCTAGCATATATGCAAGTGAAACTAATGTTAAAAGAAAATTAGATGATTTTTATAATAGTAAAGGCATTACTCCTAGTCTTGTTTTAAACACACCAAGAAAATTTTTTAGATTTTTAGAAACTATAGGTGATTCTATAGAAATGGCTTCAAGGCTTGGTGAAAAAAGATTATTAAAAAAACAAGGTAAATCTATGACCGAACAAATTGTCGGTGCTAAAGAAATTACTGTAGATTTTGGCACAAGGGGTGCGTATGAAACACAGTTTGGTAAGTTCTTAGAACAAATGGAAAATACTGTTTTATTTTTAAGAGCCGCAAAACTTGGTATGGATAGAATTTACAGAGCAGGTTTTTTTGATAAACATAAAAAAAGAGTACAAGCTAAAGTTGTTGGTATGGCAAGTGCTTCTATGGGATTAGCCGCTTTAAATCAGGATAATCCTTTATATAGAGAATTACAAGATTGGGACAAAGACGGACATTGGCATTTTTTCATTCCCACCTTTGATGGTGCTTGGGGTGAATACTATGCAGAGACAGGAGAAATACCTAATCCACAAAGTTCAGCAGAAGCTATAGGATATGATCCTGCAACAGGTAATACCAATCCTCTTTACACACATCACAGATTACCTAAGCCGTGGGAAGTAGGGTCTATTAATAGTGTTGCTGAAAGATGGGTAATAGGAATGCTGAATGGGACATTAGATGCCAAAGAAGCATGGCACATGACAAAAATACTTCTTGCTAATGTAAGATTTGAACCTACTTTTCCTATACTTACTCCTATCTATGAGAACATTGTAAATAAAAATACATTTACAAACAAACCAATTATAGATCCTTACGAAGAAAAGACATTAGAATCTTTTTTACAGGGATCTACAACTGCCTCTGAAACATCAAAGGCGGTATCGCAATATTTATACAAAAAGTTTGGTATAAATGTTTCAACATTTTCTGCACCTATGATTGACAATTATGTCAAAGGAATACTTCATACCTTTGGTAATTACGGATTACTAATATCAGATAAAATATTTTTTGATGAAGCAGAAGATTTATCAATAAATCAATATCCTGTTATAGGTAAATATTTTAGAGATATTATAAATAGACAACCTGAAAGTCTTTCTAAAACTTATGAGTTAATTTCAGATTTTGCTAAAGCCGATCAATCAGCCGCTCATTTAGCTAGAGATTATGGTTTGAATGATAATGAAGAATTACTTGATATTTATCTTAATGAAGATCAAAAAGCTTTAGAAGCTGGTTTAGATGCTTCAGCTAATAAAGTTAGACAACAATTCGTAGAAGCAAACTCATTAATTAAAAATATTAAAAAAACAAACAAGCTAACTGTAGTTCAATCTTTTGCAGAAATAGTAGCAGAACAAAAAGGAGTTAATGTAGATAACTACATACAAAATTTAAAAGACATAGGAATATACAACGACATAGGTGCTTTAAAGCAACATATTAACAATGATATTATTATACAAAGAAATATCTTAGCAGAAGAATTTGTAAAACTTATCGAAGAAATAAAAGTAGAACCATTTTAAGGAGCAATAAAAATGACAGTATCAAATTATAGCACAACAGCTAATAGCAATACATCAGTCAACGGAATCAATATTTCAGAGGGCATGAGTCCATCTGATGTGAATAATGCACAGAGAAGTATTTTATCAGACACAAGATCAGTATGGAACGACAAAGAATGGTTTATACTTGGTGATGGTGATGGAACAACAACATTTACAAGAGCCAGTACAACTTCCGTTACAGTAGCGGCAGACATTACATCAACACATCATGTTGGTCGTAGAGTAAAAATTGTTGGATCTAACACAGGAACAATCTTTGGCAAGATAGCAACATCTAGCTTTTCATCACCAAATACTACTCTTACATTTACTTTAGATAGTGGATCTATCAATTCAGGTGATACTACTGTAGATGTTTATGTAGGTTCTACTTACACAGGATATGCTATCCCAGTTGTTGACGAAGATGATATGTCTAGTAACTCAGCTATCATTCCCCCTTCTCAGCAATCTGTAAAAGCTTATGTTGATGGTGGTACTGCAACCATTACAGGTAAAACAATTAACCTTGCTAACAATACTTTAACTGGAACAACTGCACAGTTTAATACTGCTCTTTCAGATAATGATTTTGCTACATTAGCTGGATCTGAAACTCTTACGAATAAAACATTAACAAGCCCTGTTCTTAACACAGGTATTAGCGGTACTGCATTTAAAGATGAAGATGATATGTCATCAGACAGTGCGACTGCGGTTGCTTCTCAGCAATCAATCAAGGCTTATGTAACTGCCCAATTAACAGCAGAAGATTTAGATTTTGCAGGTGCAAGTGGAACAGGATCAGTAGATTTAGACTCACAGACATTTACGATTGCTTCAGGCGAAGGCATAGATACAGTAGCTTCAGGACAAACTTTAACAGTTAGTGGTGAAGATGCTACAACATCAAACAAAGGTATAGCTTCTTTTAGTTCTGATAACTTTGCAGTATCAAGCGGCGCTGTTACCATTAAAGATGGTGGAGTAGCAAATGCAGAATTAGCTAACGATAGCGTCTCTTATGGTGGTGTATCTTTAGATTTAGGTCAAACAGATAGTACCCCTGCTTTTAATTTATCAGACGCAACTGCTTATCCAACAAGTGCCTTAAATGGTACGATTGCAAATTCACAACTTGCTTCAGGGATAGATGCTACTAAGATTGCAGATGGATCTGTAACAAGCACAGAGTTTCAATATATTAATACCCTATCTTCAAATGCTCAAACTCAATTAAGTGGTAAATTAACTGCTTCTAATGATTTATCCGATTTAGCATCAGCTTCTACAGCAAGATCAAATCTTGGTCTTGGTTCGATATCAACTCAAGCCTCTAACAATGTTTCTATAACTGGCGGATCTATTACAGGAATGTCAACTCCAAGTGGCAACTCAGACGTAGCTAACAAAGATTATGTTGATCAAGCAATAGCAGGACTTAGAAACAGAACTGTAGCTGAATGTGCTACAACTGCTAATGTTAATCTGTCTAATGGATTAGAAGCTGGTGACACAATAGATGGTGTTACATTAGTTGCTGGTGATCGAGTCTTAGTTAAAGATCAATCTACAGCTACAGAGAATGGTTTATATATAGCAGTCTCAAGTGGTGCGGCTTCAAGAGATCCTGAACACGATACGATTGCAGAGTTAAGCGGTGGTATGATTGTTGTAAATCAAGGCTCATCAAATAATGATAAAATCTTTCTTTGTACTACTGATAACTCAGGTTCAGTTGGCTCAACAAATATAACTTATACGCAAGTTACCCCTAATAATTCAGGGACAGTAACCTCTATAGGATTAGCACAATCAGGTTCAGAGTTTAGTATATCAGGTTCACCTGTAACTTCAGCAGGAAACATAACTATAGACGTAAACAGAATATCTGCGACAAAGATTGGTGGCAACTCTAATGTTTCTGATACAGAATATGGTTATCTCGATGGAGTAACCTCACCAATACAAACACAAATAAATAATTCAGCATCAGCAGGATTTGCAATAGCTATGGCTGTTGCGCTTTAAAGAAAGGTAAATAATGGCACAGAATTTTAGAAATCAAATTGTTAGAAACACAGGTACATCAGCAGTAGATATTCTTAACGCAGTTGACAGTTACGATACTGTAATTGGTATAAGATTAGCTAATGTGGGTACTTCCTCAATTAGTGTTGATGTCTATATTGTTAGATCATCTACTAACTATTACTTAATTAAATCAGCACCTATCCCTGTAGGTGGATCACTTGAGTTAATTGACGGAGGTGCAAAGGTTGTATTACAATCAGGAGACAAGATATCAGCAGTTTCAACAGCCGCAACCAGTTTAGATTCAGTTGTTTCTTACATAGATACAATTAGCACTTAGGAGATATAATGAGTTATATTGGAAATACACCAGCAGATAAATATCAAACTCTACAAAAACAGAGTTTTACTACATCTGCTACTGACACCTATACGCTAAGTTATGCAGTAACAAATCCCCAAGATCTAGCTTTGTTCATTAACAACGTAAGGCAAAATCCTAATGATGCTTATACTGTATCAGGCACAACACTAACTCTATCCTCTGCAATTACTGGTTCAGATACTATGTATGCAGTGTTCTTAGGCAAGGCAGTAGAAACTGTAGCACCAGCTATAGGCTCTGTTACTAACTCTATGTTAGCTAACTCATCTATTACTTTAAATGGCTCTGCTGTTTCTTTAGGTGGTAGTGCTACTGTAGGTGGTGGTGCTTTTGAAAGTGAATTACTTCATGTTAGAGATGAGAAATCTAGTGGAACTGGTGGTGGAACTGCTACAGCTACTACTGATAATGTAAGGGATTTAAACACAATACTCACAAACGAAATTACAGGTGCAAGTTTATCTTCAAATATAATAACACTCCCTACTGGTACATATTACATTAATGCTACAATTCCTACCTTTAAAAATCTTTCTAATAGAGCACATTTATATAACACAGCAGATAGTAGTATTGTAATTTTAGGTACATCTCAACAAGGTGCACAATTTGGTGATGACTCAGCTTCAATTTTTATAACAGGGAGGTTTACAATTTCTGCACAAAAAACTTTTCAAATAAGACATTATACTGAACGAGCAGGTAGTCTTGGAGAAATTGCTGAAGATGGGAGAACAGAAGTTTATACAGATGTTCAGATATGGAAGGTAGCTTAAAATGAAATACGCATTAATAGAAAATAATATAGTTAAAATTATTTCCTACAAACCAGTAGAAGGTTGGGAAGAAGTAGCTGATACTGTCTTTGCAGATATGGTTAAAAAATCTGATGGAACATTTGATGATAGCGATGAAGCCAAAGCACAAAAATTACAATCAACTCAAGACGCTACTGATAGAGAAAACAAAAAAGCATCTGCTAAACAAAAACTCCAAGACTTAGGATTAACAGTAGATGAAATTAAGGAGGCATTTGGGATCTAATGGCTATAACTAAAATACAAGCAGAGAGTATGAACCTTGCAGATACTTATGCTTTTACAGGAACAGTAACTGGAACACCATCAACATTAGTTAAAACTGGTTCTTTAGTTAGTACCTCAGATGCTGGAAGTTATAGTTTAGATGGTTGTTTTAGTGCTGCATATTTAAATTATTTTGTGACTTTTAAGTATGCAACAGCAACTGATGGCAATAATTGTTATTTAAGATTTAGAACTGGAGGCTCAACAAATACAGTATCTAAGTATCAAAATTATACTCTCTTTGGTGATAACGCTGGTAACACTGGAGCAAACATTAATAGTTATAGTGACCACGCTCAATTAGGTTATGACTTAGAAGCTACAGATACAAAAGCTATTACAGGATTTATGTATGTATATTCACCTTTTAGTACAACTTACTTAACAAATGCTACACCTCACTATAATGCTATTACACAAGCTGGGAATAGAAGAATGTATTTTGGAGGAGTTCAATTTGACGACACAACTTCTTTTGATGGATTTCAACTTACCCCGAATACAGGTAATGGTAGTTTAGTTGATTTACAATGTTGGGGGATAAAAGAATAATGAAAAAAGTTACAGTTATTGGATTAGGTACACCAGTCGTAGAAGATATGACTTCTGAAGAATTAGCATTAAAACAAGCAGAAGAAAAAGCATGGAATGATGGTGCATTAGATAGAGCATTATTTAATCTTAGAGAAAAAAGAAATAACCTAATAGCAAAAACAGATTGGACTAGCAGTAGTGATTTAACAATGTCTGATGCTATGAAAACTTATAGACAACAACTTCGTGATGCTACTACAGGACTAGATACTGTAGAGAAAGTACAGGCATACGAATTTCCAACAGAGGTATTAAAATAATGGCATACATAGGTAGAGATATATCAAACTTATCAGACAGAGCAGTATTAGATAATATTACAGCAAGTGCCACAGCTACATATAACCTATTATTAAATAGTGTTGCGTATGTACCTAGTAGTGCAGAGAGTTTAACAGTTAGTTTAAATGGTGTGATCCAGAAACCTCAGTCAAGCTACACAGTATCAGGTAGTACGATTGTATTTGATTCAGCATTAACTTCTTCAGACTCTATAGATTTTATTCTTGCAGAAAGAGCAATCACCTTAACAACAGTAGGTAGTGGTTCAGTAGGAACTTCTCAACTTGCTGATACTGCTGTTACTACAGCTAAGATAGCTGATGCTAATGTAACTACAGCTAAGATTTCTGATAATGCAGTAACTAACGCTAAAATTAATGATGATTTAATTTCTGGTGCAACTGAATTAACAAGTGAACCAGCAGACACAGATGAGTTTTTAGTATCTGATGCTGGAACATTAAAAAGAATTGATTACTCACTTATTAAAGCAAGTGGTGGTGGGGGTGCTTTTGAAAGTGCTTTGCTTCATGTTCAAGACCAAAAATCTTCTGGTACAAATGGTGGTGCAGATGTGTCTGGTTATCAAACAAGAGATTTAAACACTGTAGTTACTAATGAGATTACAGGTGCAAGTTTGTCATCAAATCAAATTACATTACCTAGTGGAACATTTTATATTCAAGCGTCAGCACCAGCTTACGCAAGTGGTCGTACTAGATTAAGATTAAGAAATGTATCTGATAGTAGTAATGCAGTAATCGGTGTGAATGGAGAAGTTTCTGGAACTACTGCTGTAACACCTAGATATTTTGTAACTGGAAGATTTACAATTTCATCATCAAAGGCTTTTACAATAGAGCAGTATGTTGGAACATCAACACATTCATCGCTAGGTCACGCCACTGGTGATGGATTAACTGAAATTTATACAGATGTACATATATGGAAGGTAGCATAATGGTTTGGGTAAAAATTGAAAATAGTATTGTTATACAAAAACAACCTTATCAAGAAAATGGATTTGTAGAAGTAGCAGATAGTGTCGTATGTGGAATGATACAGCAAGGTGATAGCTTTGTTATACCAACAGAAACATTTGAAGAAGCTATAGCTAAACTTAGAAGAAAAAGAAACTTACTTTTACTAGAAACAGATTGGACTGCTAACTCAGATGTAACCATGTCTGATGCTATGACAACATATAGACAGTCTTTAAGAGATATTACTAATGGATTAACTACAGTGGAACAAGTAAACGCTGTTGTGTTCCCAGAGAAACCAACGGAGTAAACATGGCACTTATTAAATTAAACAATCAATCAATCTCTGCTGTTAGTGCTTTGCCTAGTGGTGTTGATACAGGTAAGGTTTTACAAGTTGTAACTGCTAATTATACTGGTCAAACTTCTATAACTGGAAATAGTTTGCAAGATGTAGGATTATCAGCATCAATTACACCTAGTGCAACATCTAGTAAAGTTTTAGTGTTTGCTAATTTGAACTCTGGTGCTCAATCAGGACAAAGACATGGTTTTAATTTAGTAAGAGGTTCTTCAACTGTTCTTTTACAAAACACTGGAACAATAGGAAGTAGAAACGCTAATACAACAGCTTCTAACTCAAATAGTGATGCTGATATTCGTTCCGTAGTCTTTACATTTTTAGACTCCCCATCAACCACATCTACAACTACATATAAGGTTCAAGGACAAGTTGAAGGTTCATCAATAGTTTACATAAATAGAACAAGTAATAATGGTGACCAAAACTCATATTATTTAGGAACATCACAAATTACTCTAATGGAAATAGAGGCATAATGAGAATTAAAGGAGAAAAACAATGACAGATATAATAAGTGCAATCAAAGCTCTTGATGCAAACGCTCAAGTAGTAGTCAATGGTGAACCTAGCAATCAAACTGAGTACGAAGCCAATGTAAAATATATCTCTGGTGCAGATGCGAATGGCAGTGCTATTTACAAAGACACACAGGATTTTACATGGAGTCAAGTATCAGCAAAGAAAGCTGAGTTACAAACTGCTTACGACAATAACGAGTATCAAAGAAAAAGAGCAGATGAATATCCATCTATAGCAGATCAGCTAGATGACATATATCACAATGGCGTTGATGGTTGGAAAGCCACAATAAAATCTACAAAAGATAAATTCCCTAAAAACTAAATCATGTGTGAGTGTTGCGAAGATTACGATTGTATATGTAAATGAAGATATCGGACAACACATCGGTATCAATGCCGATGCGAAACCTTATAGCTATTTCTGTTGCGATTGCAGTTGGAACAATGGCTTTCTTTAAAATCCAAGAACGAATAAATAATTTAGAAACACGAGCAACATTATTTGAAGCTGATCTTGTAAAGAACGCAGATCAAACCCCTATCGATCAAGAACAATTTATGTTGCTGGAGTTCATAGCTGGACAAGTAGAAAGCATGAGTGAGGATTTAGAAAATATGTCTCACAACAAAGTCAATATTAAAAGACTTCAAGCTGATATGGACAAGGCATTAACAGATATAGAATCATTAAAGGACAAGGTAAGACAGAATGGTCACTAAAATTATAATCGCATTATTATTATTCAGTAATGGGCAAATGATAGAGCATACTATTACGAAAGGTATCAACGATTGCTTAGAGAAAAAACGAATAATGAAAAGAAATATGTCTGATAGTGTTCAAATATCGTGTGCAAAAGTAGAAGCTGATATTGAAATTATAGAAGGTAGAGAATTTATAAAGAGTATTAGACAAACTAATGCTGAAGGGAATCACCATGACTAAAGCAGTAGTAAACAAACAAGGTAATCGTCCTGCTAAATACAAACAAAGTATTATGGCAAGATTAATGGAACTGGTTGCAGAAGGTAAAACAACTAGGGAATGTGTGCAAGAACTTGATGTTAGTTGGACTACCCTTCGTAAATGGTTAAAAGAAAAAAACTATCAAGACCTTTATAGAGTTGCACAAAGCGATCAGGTAATTTTAAATAATGAAAAACTAGATATAATTTTAGAAGATGCTCATAAAAGAGCAAAGACTAAAGATATTACTATGACAGAGGTAAAGCTTATTGAGTTAATGCAAAAAAATTATCATCATAAAAACAGTAAACTTAATCCTACTACATGGGGATCTGATAAACAGACCATGAGTATTAGTGATTCTAAAGGACAAGAATTTAAAGTTGAGTGGTCCAAATGAACTTTGATATGAAAACAGTATTACCTTACCTAGTGATCCTTGCATCATTAGCAATGACATGGGGTATGTGGAGTGAAAGACTTGAAGCTGTCGAAGCAAAAGCAGATTCTATATCATATATGCAACAAGATATAGCTGTCATCAAAGAAAAAATAATATGGATAGAGAACTACCTTATAGGTAATTAATGAAAATGTTTTTAATCTTTTGGTTGTGTGTGCAAAATCCAACAATACCATTAGAGCAAACTTGCATACAAAATATAATGTATGATGTTACATTTAATACTAAACAAGAGTGTAGAGAGGCTTCTGTTAAATTAGCTAAAGAATTAACACAGATACCTGATACTTATATCACTACATTTTGCACCACTAAAATAGTTACAAATACTTAAATAATTAACACTTGCAATTCCACCTACATTTGAAAGGATAATTGTATGTCTAATATTCTGTGCATAAGTGATTTGCACGAACCTTATAGTCATGTTGATAGCTATCATTTTTTAAAAGCTATAAGTAAAAAATATAAATTTTCTAAAGTGGTAAACATTGGAGACGAAGTTGATTACTCAGCTTTGTCTTTTCACGATAGCGATCCTGATCTACCAAGCGCTACTAAAGAATTAGAACTAGCCCAATATAAAATAAAAAAATTAGAAAAACTATTTCCAAGAATGGATCTGTTGCATAGTAATCATGGTTCACTTGTTTACAGAAAAAGAAAACATCATGGCTTTCCTCAACAAGCCATAAAAGATTATGCTGATATACTTGGTGTGGATCATACTAAGTGGAGGTGGCACGATAAATTAGTCATTAAAGATATGTATGGCGAATATTATTTTTGTCATAACATGAATAAAGATCCTGTTAAGTCATCTATGTCGATAGGTTATAATTTTATACAAGGTCACTATCATACGGATTTCCGACTAGGGTACTGGAATTCCCCTGAGAAACTTAGGTGGGGAATGACGATAGGCTGTTTAATAGACAAACATTCTTTGGCTTTTGCTTATTCAAGAGTCAATATACGCAGACCTACTCTTGGTTGCGCAGTAATACTTAATGGTATTCCTCAGTTAATACCAATGACATTAGAAAATAATGGAAGGTGGAATGGAAAAATCTAAAGATAAGATTAATCCCCCCTACTACATAGGGACAAAGATACAGGTATCTGATTTTATAGCAGAATTTAAACTAGATTATTTTCAAGGCAACATTATCAAATACGTTGTGAGACATAAACAAAAGAATGGCATTGAAGATTTAGAAAAAGCTAAATGGTACTTGGAGAAACTAATAGAATGTACGAAGAAATAAAAGAAGAGATCATTAAACACGAAGGCAAGATAAGCAAAATTTACAAAGATCATTTAGGTAACGCCACATTTGGTGTTGGACATTTAGTTTTACCTACAGACGACTTACAGGAAGGAGTAGAATATGATGATGCAAAGATTATGGAATTCTTTGAAAGAGACTTCGATCAAGCTGTTAAAGATGCAAGGTCTTTCACGAAAGAAGAAAATATTGATCCTGTCGCTTTTGGCTGTGTTATTAATATGGCTTTTCAACTAGGACTGCCACGATTATTAAAGTTTAAAAACTTTCAATACCACTTAAATAAGTGTGAATATGAATCTGCTAGTTCAGAAATGCTCGACAGTAGATGGGCAAAGCAAACACCCAACAGGGCAAATGAACTAGCAGAAACCATGAGGAATATATAATGTTTCAGATGTTATTAAAACCTTTGCTGGGAGTAGCTGGTGAAGTTGTTAAAGGTGTCGTAGATACTAAGAAGGCGAAAGCTGAACAGAAAGTCACTGAGATTAAAGCAAAGACAGAGTTACTAAATAAACAGATTAAAGGTGAGATAGAGTACGACTTAGAAGCTATCAAAGGTTCTAAAGACTCTTGGAAAGACGAAGCGTGGACTATTTTGTTTATTATTATAATAGGTATGTGCTTCATTCCACCATTACAACCTTATACAGAAAGAGGCTTTGATGCCCTCTCACGAACTCCACAGTGGTTTCAATTTGCCATGTATGGAGCAATAGCAAGTTCATTTGGTTTAAGAGGAATGGGTAAGGTGTTAGGTAAAAAATGAGTACAGTAAAAGAAGTAGAAGCACTACTACGCAAAGCAAAAAAAGAAAACAGAGATCTTAAAAAAGATATCGAAGAAAAAGATTTACACATTAAATTTCTTAATGAACGATTAGATAACTGGGCTGATAAAAACGCATTGTTAAGAGAAGAAAAACTAAAGATTACAGTAGATGATGTCATAGCATTACAGAAAGCAAAATCTGAATATGCTTCTTCACAAAATCAAACACTTACAGAACAATTAGAAAAACAAGAAAAGGTAGAACTAGATGGCAACTTATCAGGGTAGAACAGTACCATTAAATAAGCCTATAAAAGGCGATGTCAAAAAATTCAAGGTGTTCGTAAAAGACGGAGACAAAGTTAAAAAGATAAACTTTGGTGATCCTAACATGAGCATTAAGAAAAACTCACCAGCACGAAAGAAATCTTATTGTGCGAGATCAGGTGGGATCAAAGGTAAAAACAATAAACTATCTGCAAACTATTGGTCTCGTAGGGCGTGGAATTGTTAAAGGAGTAAACTATGCCATCATATATGGGAAAAAAATATCCTTATACTGAAAAAGGATTGAAACAATTAAACAAAGACAAAAAGAAAATTAAGAAAAAAACTAAAAAAAAGGCTAAAAAATAATGTCTCTTTACGAAAATATTAATAAACGAAAAAAAGCAGGGACATCTCGTTCAAAGAAAAACAGCACTATTAGCGATAAAGCTTATAAGAATATGAAAGCTGGTTTCCCTAAGAAGAAAAAGAAAAAGAAGAAAAAATAATGCCCATTCCTCCTATGGTCAATGTCATTTGGATAGACACTAATGAATGCAGTCTGTCCACATGGCAAACTAAAGATGAATTACTGGATAGTAA
>Ga0181395_1000714_pt1 | contig 13815 bp, 22 predicted proteins | sample 18SPOviralmetaG_FD_130124 | JGI IMG/M metagenome (GOLD analysis project Ga0181395, IMG submission 130124) | Marine viral communities from the oligotrophic San Pedro Time Series (SPOT) site, San Pedro Channel, CA, USA - 18 SPOT_SRF_2010-12-16 | ecosystem: Environmental > Aquatic > Marine > Strait...
ATCGAAATCAGTAACTGATCCAGATGATAGTGATTCGATTGATATTTTTTGATTTTCATTTTCATTTGATTCAACTAAAAAATCATTATTTGCAAATTCATCTGATACTTTATATGGAAAAGTATTTCTCAATAAACCATTTAGATTAAAATCAAAGGTTGTTTGATCGTTATCTATAAAATTATCTTCAATTAATTTAGATCTAAAATTATTACCTATAAAATATGGGAATGTTGGTTTATTTTCATCATCCACTGTCGCATGATAAGCATAAACACCATTTGGAAATTCATTAGTTTTTTCGAATCTACCATTGTGTATATCCAAATCAGATTGTGAATTATCAAATTTATAATCCTCAAGAAAGTCCCCTTCATCAAATACAGTTGTATCTGGTCTGTTTTCTATATTTGATACATCTAAAATATATCCTGATTTTAACTTAACATAAGGTTTAGTTGTATTTTCTGGATTGTTTGTTCCAAAAGGACCATATATTGGATTGCCATCATAAGCCCAACCAATAATATTACTGAGTTTATCCGAACTTCCTGCATAATCTCCAAATAGACTAGTGCTATATCCCGTCACTGAATACTTTAATTTGTTTCTAGTTGAATCTCTTAATTGTTGGTATTCTTTTGCTTGATCCTTATCGTGATTGTTTAAAGTGAGTGATCTAACCTCAGAATCAAAAAATGCATTCTGACCTGCTGTTTTTACATTAATTCCTGTATCAGTAGAATATCCAATACCAGCATTAACAATAATAACATCAGTAATAACAGAATCATTCGTATTTGTATTAATTCCGATAACAGGTCTCAACTTAGCACCTGCACCAGCACCTGTGGCATCTACAACTTCAAGATCAGGTAATGAATAATATTCTTGACCTCCAAAATCAATATTTACATCAGTTATTTTACCATTTACGATAACAGGTTTTAGAACAGCATTTTTACCATTTTTTAAGGATATAATTGGTTTTTTATGATTATTAATTGTGAATGATCCATATCCTGTGCCTGATTCATAAAGATATGATTGTATTATACTTCCTCTAACTTTTGGTGTAAGTTCAATGTTTATAGGCACACCATCAACTATGGAAGACGTAATTCCAACAGTGCTAAATTCTACAAAAGCTTTTATATCAGGATATTTAAATATTTGATTTCCAGATCCAATAGAATTTAATGTAACAAAATTACCTCTATCAAAATTAGAAGTTGTCTTTCCATCAAATCCAGCATCTGCTAATCTGAATGAATTACTATCTACTTTAAGAATATAATATTTTTTACCAATATTTAATCCAGATATAGTATTTCCTTCATGTGCATACTCTACTAAGTCTCCACTACTAAATCCATGATTAACAAAATTTATTTTGTCAAAAGATGTTGATATACCTGAAGTTTTTACAATTAATTTTCTATTTGTATACCCATCACCCTCATCAATTATTTTTACATCGGTTAATGTTTTTCTTAATCCTACTTTAAAGGAATGTGTTCCTTGTGCTGTTTCAGCACTATTCGCAAAACTTACAGTTCCAATTCCTGCTGACAAATTATCAAGAGTTTCATATAATCTAATATTTCTAAAATTAATAACTTCTGGAAAATATGTTGCATTATTAACTAATGTGCTAGATCCAGATCCAATTTTAATTGGACTATTAACTCCAGAATCATATATTATTGGCTCACCTTGAACAAAATTATGATCAGAATCAAAGAAAATTATTCCAATTCCAGATCCAGTGGAAGTAGTTAAACCACCCAAATTAGTTGATGGTCTAGCATCAAAAAGTTCCTCTCTAAATCTTGTAGATATAATTGGTTCTAAAACACATCCACTACCATTTCCACCAGTTACACCTATTGAAATAACTTTATCAATATCAAAAGTTTGTGGGTCTACAAATACATCTTTAACTTTTCCTCTAACAACAGGTTGCACTAAGGCAGTGGTTCCAATTCCTGTTGATACTGATATTTTAGGTAAATTTATAGCATCAAAATTACTACCACCATTTAATACATCAACCTTTGTTAATGGTCCAAAGAATACCTTTTCATTTGATTTATAATTGGAAATTTCAACACCATTGATTAACATTCCAGTTTCACCTATCGGTGTTGAATTATCACCACCATCAGAAGTGTTTTGCTCTAAGGTGAATTTTTTGATTAATTTTTGTGCACCAATTATTGAAGATCTTTGAGAAAATAACGTAATATTGTGAATTCCATCATTTGAACTTTTAGTAAACTTTAATTTTTTACCATCATCAATACTTCCCACTGATCCATAAAGTTCGACACTACTATCATTAATTTTTTTAACATAATAAGATCCTGTATTCAATCCAACAAGAGTATCTCCTCCTGTGGTGCTGTAAAATATTTTGTCTCCTGTTTTAAATTGATGATTAGCAGCAAATTCTATGATAGAAAAATCAGTTTTATCATCACTTGCACCACTAAGTATAGCTCCATCTGGTTGAACTGGAACTGGAGGATCACCACTTACTTTTGATAAATCAAAAGATTTATCATTGATACTTATATTAATTTCTTTTGAAAAATTAGAAGATACATCATCTACAGAAAAAAGATTGGATGGAAGTGAGTTGGATGTAACATATGACTCATTATCTTTAAAGTATACATTTTGAACATCTGAAACTAAAATATCATTTCCAAATTCTAATGGTGTTCCAGAACTTTTTGCCTTATTTATTTTTTTCCTTATTTTATAATTTCTACTACTATCAAAAGTAAACTCAGCATCATTAGTTAAAGTAAGTCTAGTTCTTTCTATTCCATTAACAAATTCATCTTCAAGCTGTTTTACAACTGCATTATCAAAAATAACAACATTACTATCACGATCAACAATTTGTACCGAATCTCCAATTTTTAAACTAGATCTGTCAGACACACTTGGTAATATAAAATCAGATTCATCTTGCCCATCTACAAAATATGACGAAGAAGTATTATAAATCCACGAATTTGCAAATATTTCCTTATAAGTTTTATCAACTCCATTGATAGGATTTTCTACTTTATCACCAATTCCTTTAACTGATATTATTTCACCCTCTTCTACATCCACTTTTTCAGTTTGTTCAAAGTCTGATAATACACCAGTAAGTCTAAGCTCCACCCTTCTACCTGAGTCACCATCCTCAAATCCAAAGTAAGTTACATTAGATCTGACATTTTCAATTGCTGTTATTGGATTATTAAATGAGTCTGTACTAGTTGCAGTGCAACCTAGAAATTGGTTAACCGTTTTACCAGTATATGTAATTGTATTATTACCAGATATAATTATTCCTGTAGTTCCAAATCCAACTGTAGAGTCAACAGTTATGACACTAGCCCCTGCTGATACATTTTCTATAGATTTGGAGTTAGGAACAATTATAAAATCACCACCCACATCAGAACTTTCATCATATCCTACAAATAATGCAATTTTATAGTAAGTTGTTATTCCACTCAGTCCAGAGTCAACTCTCTGAAAAGGTTCAATTTCTGATACTGATGCATTAATATTTGAATCCAAATCACTTCTAAACAGAGTTTGTCCTGTTAATCCTTTTAACAAGTTTTGTCCTCTAAGATTTATAGGATTACCTCCTATCAGTTCACCAACACAAATTCTTCTTCTAACATAATTTGCAAATGATGGTTTTATTAATCTTTCTTCTAAATTTATTACTTTAGGTTCTATACCATATAAAACATTAAATAAAATTCTAAATGATTCTTCCGTTCCCTTAGTTTGATATAGAGATCTTGCTTCACCAATAAATGTTCCAACATCAAGTTCAGACTGAAAATTAGTTCCTTCCAATCCTGGTAGAAAAGTTTTTTTAAATTTTTTATAAAATTCTTTTAAAAATAAAGAACTTAAGTTTTGGACTGTAGATGATCCTTCATGTTCTGCTGTAGAAGAGGAGTTGAATACTAAGTCTTCTTTATTTGTATCTGAATGATAACTAGTAATACCACTAAATCCACGAATACATCCAGTAAAAGAATTAGTTCCTATACCTGTATAGGTTATTATTTCATCATCAATTTTTAGAAGTCCGTAAGTATTTGGGAATCCTTTTGTACTAGTAACATTGATTGTTTCATCACCAACTGTTGTAACACCAACCGTAGTAGAACTATCAACTATAACTTCTGGAGTTAAAGAATTAAAATCTAGATATTTACTTAAATTATCTGATATATCTGCTACACCACCTTGATACTCTTGAGAAATATAATATTGCTGTAAAAATTCAAGGGTCTTTGGACTCTCATCCCGAATATAATTGGGAAGTTGATTTGATAAGACATCTTGTATTTTTACTTTACTTATAATCCCTGTTTGTATCATGTTCTAGTTATTTGACCATTTGGATAACTTGATGAATAAAAATCTCTAGTAAATTGAACTCCAGAAACTTCATCACCAGAAGATATGACATCCCTAACCATATTTATAGAGCTATTTGAAATGTCTAATGACACATACAAATCCTTTAATCCAACAACATCATTCGATTCTGGAAAAGCTTGAATTTCAATAATATCATTAGGTTTTTCAGTAGATGAGATATTAACCGTTGAAAGGTTAACTTCACCTTTAAGATAATCTATTGATCCTGCTGATGATATAACATTTTGAATTGATCCATCAGTTAATATCTTAATTATTCTTAAAACACCTGTTCTAAGATCAGAATTTGGAACATCTGATAGGTATAATGTTCCTGATTTTCCTAAAATAGTAAAACCAGTTGATTTTATGTTAAATCCATTTGGATCTAGATAACATCTATTACCAAAACACAATTCATATTGAGTAAATTGATTTAATGATACCTGCAAATTTCTTCTCATTATAATTTTGGTAATATTTGAAGTAATTGCTTGATTTGTGTTATCAATGACGTTAAGAAGTTTACTATACTTTAATCTTCCTCCAAATTTATTCAAATTTATTGATTTTGAATACTCTGTTAATGATGTTATAACATTTGTCTTTAATTCATCTGCAGTTGAAATGAGGGAATCATTATAATAAATGTTTGAATCAAGTTCAATGAACAACATCTTCAAATCTATGATTTTTTGATTAATTCCTGATATTGAATACTGTTTTAACTTTGATAAAATTTGATTTTTAGAAAAATCGGACACTAAATTACCATTTTTCGGTTTTATACTAATTGCAACCGTTCCAAATTCGGGTGGATCAAGTTCCTCTCCCCCAATTACAGAAACTGACTCAGTATTTGGATAAATTTTCTTAATTATTGCCTCATAGTCTCTTGCAGTAACTGCACGATTCTGTGATGAGTATATGAGTGGGGAATAATACTTGACAGAATCTAATGTTTCAATATCTGCACCATTTTGAGACTTTAAAATAGTTGATACAGTAGAACTTAAGATATTCGCATTAATATCATTAGATTTTGTTGCTCTTCCTGAGAAAGTGAATGATTGAGCACCATTTCCTTCGACTCCATCAGTTGTAATGTATCTAACATTGATCTCATTACCATCTTCACCTGAAGAATTACCTAATTTTTTACCAAAATATCCATCTCCAAACTTTAATTCATATTTTTCATCTTGAACTTCCTTAATTAGGAAAATTTTTGAATTTGAATCTACACTTATGATGTCATTTACAAGTGTATACTCTGTTCCCTTACCACTTGAAGATGAATCTTTTACATTTACAACTATTTTAGAGGTATCAATCGAAGAATTTTCTAAAATAAACCTCTGATCAAGAGAACCATCGTAAGTAAATGTGGTTTCTAGGTAATTTCCTTGAAAAACACTAATATTTTCAAATTTTGCAATTCTTTGACTTGGGTCAGATGGATCAACTTCAGTTAAAGTTGTAATTGGTTGAGTAATTGCGAATGTATATGTCTCATTATCAACGTCTCCAGTGCACACTATGCCTGGTTCTAAGGTCACTGTAGGAGTATCATCACTAATTGTAAGGTTAATGGTTACTTGTGCATTTGCTGCTGTTTTAGACCGTGGTGTATACCCAATATTTGAAGCCAATGACACTACATTTTCTCTCAAAGTGGCAGAATCTAGAAAAGATTCATTCACAACCATGTTTGAGTTGAATGCAGTGATGTAAGTATTGTATGCTAACGTGTCAATTAAGACAGAAAAGTTCGAACCATCGAAGTCAAAGTCCGTAAAATTGGAATTTGCACGAAGATAGTCTTTAATTGATGTTTTTATCTGATCGAAATCAAGATTTGTGAAATTTGAGAAAGGCATATTACCTTGTTGCCTCTAATATAAATGAATATTCTTGAGTTGGGAACTCTTGACCGACTATATCGTATATAACAGTGATATCAAATTCATTCTCATCTGGTGATGGATTGACTTCAACATTTACATTTTCAACTCTTGGTTCAAAATTGTTAATTGAAGTCTTAATTTGTTCTTGAATGATGTTGGCAGTACCAAAATCTACAAATTCAAAGAGACTTTTATATACATCTGATCCAAAATTTGGATTGAAAAATTTTTCAGTCGGTATGGTTTCGACAATGTTACGCACAGATCGACGAATCGCACTCTCATTCTTGAGAATTGGTAAATCTTTTGTAACTGGGTGGGGTGAAAACGATAAACTTATGTCTTTAAACGATCTTGAAACCCTTTTATATGCCATAAACCAAGTTTTATATTTATTTATACCGTTTTTTTAACAATATTATCCGAGTTCTGGTTCGATATTGATATTTATGATCCCTTCTTCTAAATTTGCGGTGTTTCCTGATCCAATATTGGTGTCAACTGACCTTTCTTTCGATGTTTTCCAAAAATAATTGGCTTCTGAACCTAATCCGTCACGATCATGACCATTCTCAACCTGATAATACACGGTTGAAACCTTAAAATCAGGAATCTTAGGTGTCTCAGGAGTGATACTGTTGTCATATATTCTCATTCTATTATTTGGATAGAGACAAAACTGTCCATTATCAAGTTCAAGGAGGTTATGAGACTTATGTTCGGCAGGTTGTTCACTGGTTGAGTAATCAATCGCATCAACATCAGAGTGATAGTTATCTAATGTGCAGATATATGTTCCTGTTTGGTTGCCATAGTCTCTTGTATAGACTTCATAGTGCATTGAACCAATAAACTGCTTCTGAACCGCAATCACTCCATAGTCCATACAGTTCCAAAACTGTAGGTTATGAAGTGTCATATCAGGATCTGGTATCTCTGGTGACGAGAGAAAGGCAGAGATTGGTAACTTATCAAACATCGCCGCATACTCAGGTAGATAAGTCTCAAAATAGAAGGCACGACCAGGTATACTCTTGGCGGATACCCAGACTCCCTTGACAAATTCACCATGACCACTCTTATGATCGGTTAGATATTCTTTTCGAACCCAGACCTCATAGGAGGGTAGATTGGTAATTAATGTGCTCATTCTTCGTATCCATTTTGAATTTCAGTTGTTAAATCGAGAGGGTTTGGAAGTTTGCCATCATAGAACTGTTGAGCAAGATCCTCCATTAAATCAAAGTAATCCTCTTCTGTTAGATTCTTACCAAGAATCTTCTGTCCTCGACGAACTCTATATAACTCTTGTTTTTTCATGTCCTACACGAATTCGAGGATCACACCATATCTCAAATCCTGCTTCCTTCGCATCGAGACAAAACGAGACATCTTCGCCACACATGTCTTGAACCTCACCAGACTCAAAGACCTGCATCTTCGGTGCAAACCATGGATAAGGCATACCTTTATGCTCAAATACACCATGACGTATCAATAACCATCCGAAACCTGTATAGTCTACGGTGAAAGGTTGTTTTCTCTTTGATATACTTTCGATGGTTTCGTGATTCATTACACCACCATTATTACGAAAATCATCTTCCTCTAACCAATGTGCAACCGATGTTGTCTTACCATCTTCGGTGCAATACCAACCTGCAACAAGATCTCTTTCTTTTCCTTCTTCTGGATTTGCATCCAAGATTAACTGAAAGAACTTCTCTGAATTAAAAACAATGTCAGAGTCAATCCAAAGTTGGTAATCATACTTTAACTTTCCATCCCATGGAATTTGATTTGGTCCTCGAAGAACGTTCGCACCTAAACACTTACAACGGGCAAAATTGACCATTGATGAATAGTCTTGTGATATTTGTATACTTGCTCCTGACTGAACAAGATCAAAACATAATTGAACGAATGCTTTTAAGTAAGTATATGATACTCCTCGACCTGGTAAACAAAATACTATCTGTTTACCTTTTACTAATTCTTTTGCTCTCGCATAATCCCATTCTGCTTTTTTCTGGGCAGGGGGTGTCTTTGCTTTTACTGTAAATCCTTTAGCCATAATAGATTGATATCAACTCAATTATACACTATTATATAGTGGTTGTCAATAAGAGTGTTCGGTATTTAAATCCGTGATTATATCATCTTCAACATACTCATATGTAAGGTCATTTTGAAAGTAAGAACGATAGATACGTCCCCAAATTAAATCAAATTCATCCTCATTTAAATTTTTAAATATACACTTGTCTTCAAAATAAACGTGATAGGTTCTTTTAGTCATCTTCTTCTGGTGAAATACAGAAACTTGGTTCTTCATCATACTTTCTTTCATACTCATACCCATCTATAGCAATCACTGGTGCAATCACTGAATGAAACTCTCGTAAGTATTCTTCTCTACTTTCTGCATACTTACGTGGTTCTTTCTTTTTAGTCATCCTTTTTAAGAGTGAGGTAAATGCCATCTACATCTAAATTCCATTTTAGCACAATATCTTCATACCAGTCAAGTTCATTCATAACCTGTTCAGGAATTGCCATATAATATCTGTCTGTTGCGGGATCAACCTCTATAGCAGAATAAACTTCGTCAAAATTTTTTTTCATTTCAGAAAACCTAGTGGTCGTTTTTATATATGCGAAATTTTTTTTTCATTCTTGGAATTTATATCTGCCTTTCGTAACACTTTGTAGGTTAGGTTCCCATGCCGTTTTTATATAAGGGGGGCATCAACCCCCCAACTGCTGCAGTCACGAACGAATGACTACCTGATGTAACCATTCTCTGACTTGATAAACGAATCAAGTTTGCTGATGTCTAACGCAGGGTTAAAGGTGTAATCTCTGAAACTGCGATAGGTATCAAAGAAATCAACTCCTGCGATGTGATCGACACCCCACTCAGTGATTTCTGTAACGAAATCTGCGAAGTCATCACAGCAACATGCCATATTCTGAAAGTTGTCAACTTCTAAGATACGGTTGATAATTCTTTCTGTTGGATTCATTTGGGAAAGGGAATTAATTTGCTTATACTATTATTATAATACCCCACTCTCACGAATGGGGTGACGGGTGTGACAGTAATTAAACTGTCATACCTGATGTGAAAAGTCGTTTCGAACCGTCTATACTGTCAGAGATAAACCATGTCCAATCGTTTTGAAAGATACGCATGCTAGGCACGAACTCATCAAGTAACGCATTAAGTCTTGATTTGGTTGTGACTGATTGCCAACCACCATCTTTGATTGTTAACTCATTAGTTGCAGTATCTAAAGATGCGATGTGGTTTCCGTGTAGAAAAACGTCAACATCAGTTATTATGCCTTTCAAATTTGTGAAGCATCTCACGGAAGTATTACCAGATGAGAAGTTCTTTCTGCATCTGATTGCTGAGTTCATCATCATTTCAATTTTACGCATGTTAGGAAGAGGGGGTGAATTGCTTATGTACTTATTATAACCGATAAGTAGACGGTGTGTAGTGGGTGTGTGCCAGTTTATTAATTGTCACACTCTTTTCTATATTTCTCCATTCTCTTATAATCTATTTCGGATGCAATTGCCATGCCTACTGTATAAAGTGCATAGCAACCACCGATAATAATAAAAAGTTCCATTAGTGTAATACTCCTTTTACGTCGTTTGATAGGATTGTTGATTTACCATTGCACACGTTGTCAATTAGATTGTCGAATGTCTGCACATCCCATTGCTTTTGCTCTGCCACGTCGTTTGAGTATGCTTCCATTAATACTTCATATAGGTAGTCATACTGTGTGGGTGTTAATTCGATGTTAATTCCGTTCGTTTGCATAGTGTGGGAAAATTGCTTATGTATACATTATAAACCCTACTCATGACGAATAGGGTGTTGAATGTGACACTTATAAAGGTGTCACAGCATTATTGAATCTTTCGGCATAATAACCTATTCTTACATAGTCACGTTTTAAAGTGCATATCTGCATTATCTGTGCAAGCACTATCATATGAGATGGGGAATAAACACTGGGGTCATCCCACTCATCAACGGGGATTTCATTCTCAATATCAAAGGATCCATTCTCAAATGCTGGCATGCTCATAAGGGTTCCATCTTCTGCGATGTAGAACCCCATACCGAATGCGACTGAATAATGAATTTCTGGTTTTGGCATAGGTTGGGAACTCCTTTGTTTATACTTCTATTATAATACCCCACTACTACGAATGGGGTATTGACTGTGACAGTTTAAAAAGTGTCCTATAGATAACCTGCATTTTCCATTCCTGGTTCATCATAGAACCATGAGATGGTAACATTCGGAAACAGTTGACGCAATCGCATACAAATTCCTTCGGGTGGCGCCCATGCTGTTGTGAAGTTTGCTGTAAACGATTCCAACTCATCTTTCCATTTTTCCTCTTCTATCTCAACATTGCCCGCGACATCCCACTTAGTATCCCAATTTGCATTTCGCCAGTCATACCATCTGTCGTCAGTCTTACCTGATTTGGGAAACTGTGGTGGGTATGGTGATTCTCTATCCACTGGTAACTCTCCATCCTCATTTTTGGTTGTCTTCCAATTCGGTTCGGGGATGACTTGACCAAATACGGATTCTTTATTACTGAATATATCCAAGACCTTTTGTAAATCAGTTTTGTTTTCTGAGTAAACATCAACTCTGTTTGAACACCAATTAGGCATAAGGGAAAGGGAATAAAGGATTTGAGATTCTATGCTAACTTGTTTACCAAGTGTAATTAAGAACCTCTTATATACCTATTATAGTGTAACTCACCACGAATGGCAACACGTATGTGCCAGTTAATAAAGTGGCACAGTGTCAGTTGCATTGTTCACTCGATGACTTATAATAAGTATAGGTCTGGGGTAGGACTGATTCTAAACTTTCGACACTCCTCCCGCGCACTTATAATAAGCATGTGCCAGTTACACTAGTGACACACAAAAACCCCATTCAATCCAAATACATTCTATATTGAATATATCAAACGAATTAACAAAAATGTCCACACTTCATCACGAATCACTTTTAGAAACATGCTTCGAAGAGGCATTAGAGGAAATCGGTATCTCTGAGGATTCTCTATTTTATGCCGATGCTTATAAACAGGCACAAGTTATGGCAATGGATAAATTTCTAGGGATGGCACAATAAATGAGAGAATTAACAACTGAAGTATACAACGAAATCGTCCGTGTATGGAATGAGGATCCAGCCGCGATATACGATGCATACGAAATGAACGCAATTCGTAAGGAATTAAGATATGATCTAGACTCGTGGGACTCAGAAGAATCTGATTATTAGATAAAAAAAAACCCTAGGATTTCCCACGTCCTAGGGTTTTGTTAATTCAATTTCGCACTAGTCTCTAGTTCTACTTCCCTCTAAGAGTAGAAACTATGATACTTCGATTCTTGTAATTGCAAATCTCGTGCTTATACATCATGCATAATGCAGATAAGCAAGCTCTTGAAAGTTTGTAGTTTCTCGTGCATGCTCATCATCCTCGTCGAGTTCTAACCTATCTGCATAGTCCTCGTCGAGATTAAATGCTTGATCTGTCGTATAGTCGAAATCTAAATCGTCATACATGAGATCTAGTGGAAATGTGAATTGTATACTGTTATTATAGTGCAATCTCGTCGAGTTGTCAAGTATAATACCCTACATCTAGTCGAGATTCATATAATGTAACAATATATTTATAAGATCTCGTAGTAAATGTTACAATATGTGAATTTTCCCCGATCCTGATACTTGACGAGGTGCGATCCTTATGCTATGCTCGCAAAGGTCACAAGTCTCAGACCCATTAAAATCTACATTCAATCCATACAGATTCTAAACAGATTACTCATCGGTATAAAACACTCTTTTATATTTAAAATAACCTTTTTTAATTAAAATAAAGGTATTTGTGTATCATATTATACAAAAGGCACCATGAATCATTGACCTCTATGAGTATTCTGATGTGCCGTGTTTCCATACTCATTCTCTTTAGATTCAAGTTTGATTGCATCATCATACCGACTCTTTCTTTTCTTTACAAATGTCAACTCTTTCCATTGAGTTTCATAACATAACAGAAGAATATGTATAAACTTATGTGGATTTCTCCTATCATACAGACACTCAGGTTTCTTTTTCACTCCAACCTCAATGGTCAAATACTGACGACTCGGTGGAAACCCCTTCTTATTCTCTGTTGGTTCACTTATAAAATATATCCATCCCTCATCACTTAGTCCATGTCTATCCCATTTGACATAATCGTTGACTTGGGGTTGATACATTAAGTCACTCTCACTATCTTAAGTTCTTTTGGACTCATACCATCCCCTAAAAGTTCCTGATAAAGTTCTGAACAATCCTCCTTTATCATTGATGGTGCTGTTACATCCCAGTCTACCCATCCAGTAGTTGAGAGTTCTAAAATTCTGTATTGTGGTTCCATAGTTTTAATTAGGTTACAAATGCTTCAATGATGCCCGACTCATATTCCTCAGATAAAGGAAGTTTTTGTGCCTTTAACACATTTGGCATGATACGATCTATATATCCCTCATTGAATGAGTCTTCTTCTGATAATAGGTCAAAAACCTCGGAATCCGTCTCGGCAATAACATTGATTATTCCACCATATTCAGATTGCGGAAACGGAACCCAATAGTCAATAATATAAAGATTTTTCATTAATTGATTGTTTTCTCCTTACGATATATTATAATGGATCTGTGAGAGTTTGTCAAGACTGTTGTGGTATCATTACCATTCTCCGACTGGTTGTTTGCTTTGTGCCTTTTCGACCTTTTTCTGATAGTTAACCTGTTCGTCTTGGATCTTATCAAATGCAGTTTCAATCTCAACTGGTAGGTCATCTAGCATATCTGTATCTCTCAACAGATCATAGAGTTTGATGAGTTGATATGCTTCGTTGTTTGTAAATTCGATTTTCATTAGTCTCTCTCCCATGTTGAGTTGCGGTCATGTAGAAACTCTTGATAGATCTCATATGAACCGACTGTATCGGTCACATAGTCCTCCAAGACTTCATAGGCATATTCATCATACTCATTAATATGCTCTGTGAGTTCTTCCTGTTTCATCGTTGCAACATCACATGTGACTCTGTGAATTGCGAACTCAAACAGTTCTTTGGGTGACATATCTCCGATCATCAGATGAGCAAATTCTCTCTTGAGATCTCCAAGTTGTTCTTTTGTGAGTTGTGTTGTGTTCATTTGATGTGAGTTGATAAACGTGGGTCTAATTTGTCAGTAATGCCGAGTCTCTCCATTTTGTCCTTCATTCTCTCTTCTCTGAAGTCATCAAGGTTATTAATGATAAGACTGAGTTTCTGATTTGATTCACTTAGTTCTGTATGACTAATGAAGAGTGAACTGTTTAATAACTTC
>Ga0181395_1000715_pt1 | contig 13806 bp, 11 predicted proteins | sample 18SPOviralmetaG_FD_130124 | JGI IMG/M metagenome (GOLD analysis project Ga0181395, IMG submission 130124) | Marine viral communities from the oligotrophic San Pedro Time Series (SPOT) site, San Pedro Channel, CA, USA - 18 SPOT_SRF_2010-12-16 | ecosystem: Environmental > Aquatic > Marine > Strait...
CTGATAGTGATGTCCCTGATGTGTGTGGTGTCATACCATGATTCGGCATTGATCTCCAAACGTGATCATTTGGTGCTGGTTGTGGGAACCAAACGTCTCCTGCATAACCAGATAGTTGTCCACTCTTTAATGCATCCGCGATGGCTTCTCTATTACAGATCTTGCCTCTCGCAGTGTTCACAATGTAAGCACCTTTTTTCATCTTGCTTATCATTTCTGCATCAAATAAGTTTTCTGTCTCTGGGTGTAGTGGACAGTTGATTGTCACAACGTCACAAACCTTGACCATTGACTCCACTGACTCATGGAAAGTAAGATTCAACTCTTGCTCTACTGCTTCAGGTAGTCTGTGTCTGTCAAAGTAATGTAGATGTACGTCAAATGGTTTCATTTTTCTCAAAGCATCGAGACCAATTCTTCCCGCCGCAACTGTACCGATGTGCATTCCTTCCACATCATAACTTCTCTGTACTGCGTCAGCAATATTCCAGCCACCCTCATTCACTATTCTGTGTTGAGTGTGGTAGTCTCTGACCATCGAAACGATCATCATTACAATGTGTTCAGCAACTGATCTAGAATTACAGTACGTCACTTCGACAACATCAATCTTGTTGTCCATAGCCGCTTGTAAGTCCACGTGATCAGATCCGATACCTGCCGTGATTGCCATTTTTAGGTTTTTTGCTTTTTCTATTTTTTCCCTAGTAAGATAGTAAGGAAAGAAAGGTTGTGATATCACCACGTCTGCGTCAACAATGTGTTTGTCGGCTTCGCAGTCATCACCGTCTTTACTAGAAGTAACAACAAGTTCATGTCCTGCGTCCTCTAGAAACTTTCTCAGTCCTAGTTCACCCGACACACAACCTAACAAATCACCTGCATTGAAATCTCTGCCTTTTGGTGATGGTAGCGTCATGCCATCTGGATACTTCTCTAACTTGGGGAGATCCGTAAGTGGATAACTCTCAGGCATTCCGCCTTTAGGGTCGTCGTATAATACGCATAGTATTTTCATTTGTATCTCCTGTTAGTGTTATTGATTATACAGAATTGTCTAGGTATTGTCTATATAATTGTTCCGAGGCCATGTTTTTACCTTTGGCTTCAACCTGTATGTCGAAGTTTTCAGAAAATGATAGTGCCCAGTCATTTACTTTTCTGTTTGGTAATAGATCAGAGTGTGCTCGTAGTTTCTGTTTCTTGCAACCTCTGTCTAGTAAATCTTTGATGTTGTGCATTTCTGTGTGCGTCTTGTCACCTAAGTTTGCAACTGCCAAGTGTTCATCTCTAGAATACGAATAGTGCATTGTAGGACGTTGTCCACGCCATGAGTCTACAACTCTTTTGACTCTGTCATCATTTGCTTCGATGTATTCTTCGTCCCTGATCCAGTGATGATGTATATCCATAACCAATGCTAGATCCTTTTCCAGTTCTAGACTTGCATCTAGTCCCCAACCCATCTCGTCATTCTCGATTGTGATTAGATTTCTTGCTTCTTGTGAAAGTCTTGGAAGTGCTTTCCGTATGCCATCAGGGCCTTGCCTGCCTGAAATGTGTACGTTAATTTTGCAACCGTCTTGGAATGACTTGCCAAAACCCATCCAACGTGCCATGTCCGCATGATATTCAAATTCTTCTATGCTACGTTCTACTATGTCAGGAGTGACACTGGAAAGCACACAGAATTGTCCAGGATGAAAACTAACTTTGACATCTAATCTTCTTGCCATGTCACCAACAGGTGAAAACAATCTTTCACAATGGTCTTGTATGTGTGGTTGTTGCCACCATGCCTTCCAGTCTTTCTCTGTGTAGCCTTGTAGCATCTCACTACCAAGTCTGACCATCCTACGTTCGGGTGGAAGTGTGCCAACACGTTCTAGCAATCTACGTGCGGCTGTGGCATTATGGTTCATGATGTCCCATTGCCTTTGCACTGCATCTTCTGGATGTTCACGTAACCAACGCATTGTTGTCGATCTGCCGTTCAGTTCTCGATCCTTGGCATTCACTTTCATTCCACCAAATTCAGATGTATCATTTAGCCATTTGCAACAGAAACCTATACGCATATGAGTATTATAACACAAATAGATTATTTGTCAATTTGAGATTGTGCCCAATCATTAATTAAACCAGAAACTTTTAACTTGAACTTTGATTCTCTGTCTACATCTCTGAGAATTTTGTTTGCTTTTGCCAGTTGAAGTCCTTGTGCAACAGGCACTTTGATTGCCAATGCTATTTTTTTACTTTGTTTCTTCAGTGCTTGTACCCTGTGCCATCCGTCTATTAATATAAAGTATCCACTATCTTTGATTGGTGCCACAAGTATTGGCTTCTGTGTCTTATTCTTTGTTAGTCCTTGTATCCATTTTTTCTTTTCTTTGTTTAAAGGACGTTTGACCCCAAGTCCAAGGTCTGCCATTGTCACTAACTTTTTGATTTCTACTTGAATTGGTCTAGTCATTGCCAGGTAGTTTAGTCATCTGTTGGGCACCGCCCATGTTGATGTAACCTGCCTGTTTTCTGTTGAATTCTGGTTCGTCATCTGATACAAGTAAAATGTCATTCTCATCTATCATTCTAACTTCTAGTTCAACACCTATCTCACCAGCAGATCCTTTTTCTTTTCTTTTTACCTTGAATGCTCTCGACCATCTTCCATGTGCCACCATTATCCATTGTCCTACTTTTACATCTTCTTGTAACTTGCCCACTGCGTAGACCTTGCCCCATCTAGGGTGTATGCCTTCTGCTGTGCCGTCATCGTCAACTAGTATGATCCCACCTTTGGATTTAGTCTCTCCAAAGTGCATGTCTGAAACTAATACTCTTTTCTTTAAAGGTATAATATCGTTCTCTACGGTATATTGCTTTCCACCGTGCGATCCAAATCCTTTTGATTGTAAGTCTTCTATCTGTCCCATGTAGAAGTATTATACGTGATTTATTCTAGTCCGTCAAGTGCCGCGTCTATTCCTTTTTTGGCAGTACTTGTTGTTTTTTTAGTGGCTACTTTCTTAGTCTCTGTTTTTGGTTGAGCCTTTTGCGTAATTGGTGGCATAACTTTTACCTCAGGTTGCTTTGGTGCTACCGCTGGTGTTGGTTTGCTTCTTGCTGGAGTGTCGTCTACTACTCCTTTAGGTGCTTCATAGTATTTTGCAACCACTTGTTCTTTGGTTGTGACTACCTTGCCTCCTGGACCAATTTGGTCTCCTCTGGCGTTGACATTCATATTACCAACTGCCTGTACAGTTTCATTTGACGCTCTTAATTTTTCAATGTCGATCATACGTCCTTGCATTGATCTGTACATTCTTTTTCGGGGTGCTCTTGCTACCATAATATGCTCCTATTTTAATTACTTATCATCTCAAAAATTCACGGTGATCCAAATTATACAGCATAGGATTTATCTTGTGTACTCCTATCAAAAATAAACAGAAACTTGAAACACTTGAACCTCTTCCCACACCCCAAACTATATTATTGGCTCTGAGTGTGTCCACAAAATATATCAAGAACTGCAAAACACGTACGAACTTTTTCTTTTCAAATAGATCATACTCTTCCTGCACACGCTGTTTCTCAGCATCATTTTGACACTTGTCTAGAAGCCATTGCAGTACATTAATTTGGTAATATTTTTCAGGCATGTGCCAGTTGTCTGTGTTCTTACTATCAAATTCTGATAATTCGTCCCGTTTAGGTGCTTTATGTATAATTGGAAGATCCAATCCTAGATCTTTTACACACGAATTATATTTGTCAGGGTCTTCAAAAAAAAGTTTGCTGATGTCAAATGTTGGATCTGTGTATAGAAGTTCTATTGCGTCCTGTTCCGTGAACAGCACGTCTCCGTGATCATTTATTTTTGTCTTTTCCGCCATCTAAAACTTTCGGGTTGAACTCGAATATTTTAGCATGTTCTTCGTGCCTCTTGTCAACTGGAATCTGCTGGTTAGTCCAACTAAAGTGTCCTGTGTATATGCCTTTGTCTGTTTCTTTATCATACGTTGCTGTGTCCGGCCTCAACCACCAGGGATCAAAATTTTCATATTTTTTTGAGAACCAGTTAGGCCTATCTAATAGTATAAGCTCTTTGCTGTCTTTGTCAACTGAATAGGTAATACCGTCACCTTGCCATGATGACAAGTCTATATGATTTATTACCATTTTAGAATCTAGAATGCTATTTGCTTTGCAGAAACAGACTGCCGCCATTATTTGATCATAGGGAGGTCTTGGTAATTCAATAAATCTATTGTTGGTATTTTTTTTGAGAACTTCATACAGAGGTTCATCTCTCCATGTAGTAACTGTGTTTGCAAACACTTGTTCAAAAAGACTTTTAAGTCTGTCGAAATATGCTGTTTGTTCTTGCAGGCTCGCAGTGTGTGGAGTAAGACTTATCTTTACATCATACTCGTTAGAAAACAATTCACCGTCTACTACTATAATTGATTTAAATTTGGTCTTCCAAGTAAAACTGTTTGACATCAAACCTATTTACTATTCCATGTTTATCAGGTCACCAATATCTGGTTCGTTACGAAGTTTCTTGTTGTTCTTGTGCCATTGCTCTAATCTTCTTTCTCTAATTGCATTTCTGTATGTTGCTAGAGCATGATTGAGTTGTGCCAACATGTCTGGATTTCTTCCAAACCTTCTTGCAGTGTTGACTTTACGAGAAAGTTCTTTGATTCTCTTTGAAATGTCCTCGTCGGATAAGTTTCCTATTTCTTCTTGTAATGGATGAAAATACATTACTACCTCCTATTAGATGTAGTTGTTGCCTAACTGATGCATTAAAATAGTGGTTCCGCTGTCCGGACTCATAAACTCATACAGATATCTGCCTGAAGTAGGCACAGTGATTGTGTCTGAGCTTCCGTCGCCACCCGTTACGCCACCCGAAACTATTACCGCTGTTGGTATGGTAATTGTGTGAGCATTTGATGTGACATTGACGTCAAATATGATCCTGCCTAATTTACTTGCGGCCGGCAAATTTGTAAATGCAAGAGTTATTGAAGCATTTGTAGTAAGAGTTTGATAGTGTCCGTTCTCATGATTCAATGTGATAGAACCACCTGTAGTTCCATGTGCAAAAACTGTTTCCGAATTGTCTTTTAGTTCAGCATCTGTGATAGTGTTTCCTGCAAAATCATTGGTCGCATTCAAGTTGGCCTTGTTGCTTTGTAGGTCTTCTATTTCTGTTTTTGTTTCTGTGAAATTGTTTTTGATTGCATTGAAGTTGTCCCTTAGGCCCTGAGAACTATTATCCTGTCCTGCTGTTGGGTACGTTCCGTCTATGTTTCCTGGTACTATTTTACTTGCCATTATGTTATATCCCTAAATCTTAGATATTTATCGTTGCTTCTCTCCACGGTTATAACATCTCCGTCTGAAGGTGCTCCTGTTAGGAACGTAATCGTTGTTTTTACTGTTGATGTGTTGTGTGTAAGTTCAAAATTTGTATCCAGCGTCTGTGTAGTTGTTCCTACTTTTACCAAGATATCCTCTTCATGTACAATTTCCTCAAGTTCGAAGGATACTGTGGATCCATCGCCTGTGAAAGTGTTAGGATCTACCTTGGCTTTAGTAACCGTATATCTGTCAATAATTAAATCAATATTTTTAAAGTTAAGTTTTAGATCTTCTATCCTTTTCTTCAGTTTTCCAGAAGTACCTGGCTTACAATATAAGATCGGTACAGCCTTTATGTATCCTTTAGGTCCAACTTCTCCGTCTTGTTCTGTTTTCATCCATAAAGGTAAGAAAGTCCATTCATCATTTCCCAATGCTTTCATTCTATCTCGCATGTTCTCAACAGCATTTGGTCTAATTGTTGTTGCACCGGTTTCAACTCCGTCATTGTTCACAAAAGGATCGTGCATTTCTAAATATATTACTTCATATAAAACAGTTCCTGCCACTTTTGCTTTACCTGTTTTAAGTTCACCAAAGAATAATGTTATAGGTGCGTGATTGGATTCCATTTGATTCTGGTATGTGGTAAGTGTTTGTTGTTCTATACCTGCCATCATTAGCATTTCAGGTCTTAGACGCATTCCAAAGTTTGAGTCCTCAGGTCTATAAATTTCAGTTGGTGAGTTTATGTTTGGATCCTGTGCTATATTGTAAAATATATTTTGATCTATAAAAGAAGTTGCGTGGCCCATGAGATTTCCATATTCTATCGTTGTGTATGGAACATTTATATCCAAAGTAAATTCTTTTGATGAAATGGATTCTTGATATTGGTCCTGTGCTGTAACTGTAAAAGTAAAAGTTCTTGTAGAATCTGTTAATTCGCTGGGATCGATTGTTCCAACAAGATTACCCAATGGTGAAAGTGTAATGCCTGGTGGCAAAGATCCAGAAGTAAGAGAAAATGATAGTACTCTATTTTCTTCTGTTGCCGTGGCCTCAATGGCCAATGTGCTAGGAATATCCGCTGTCAGCGTACCAACTTTTGAGGCAGTAGTAAATGTTACACCTATATCTAGGTCACCTATTACTGTCATGTTATACTGTTTGTCTGTAAAAACCAATTGTCCAGTATCCATTGTTCTGGTAGCTCTAATTGTAAATGTAAAATCTTTTGTAACTTCTCCCTGCCTACCTAGGTTTCCGTATATTTCACCTGAACTTGAATCAATAGCAAGTCCTGATGGCAGAGCGCCAGACTGGATTGTGTACACAAATGGATTACCAGTGCTGTCTAAGTCGTCTATGTCTATTTTTATTACCACCTTGTTGTCATGTCTAAATGTTCCTAGGCTGGCATCGGTAATGAATACAGGTCTCCTCTGACTAGTATGGTCCATTGTTACAGGCACACCGTTGATCTCGGTCATGTCTGTTGTGATGTTAGGATTGTTTACGTTCCAATAATCAGCAGAATATACAAAAATATTATTTTCCTGTGTTGTCACACTGGTTCCGTCACTGACTCGCATAGTGAGAGCAAAGGTCAATGCTATTTGTCTAGTTGAGTCTTCAAAGTAATCATCTGTCAGTTTGACAGTTCCTGATATAAGTCCTGCCGAGTTCATGGAAAGTCCTGGTGGTAATATTCCTTCTGAAATACTGAAACTTACAGCACCACCTGGTCTGGTGTCTGCGTCAGTAGCCACCATTTGGAATTCAACCCTTTCCCCATCCAACGCCCAATACAATCCAACTCTAGTCGAGTCTGCAAGTTGTAACTGTCCCGATGCTGTTGTGAATACAGGAGCGTCCTGTCCCTCAATATCAAGTGTAAAAGTTCTGTCTGTGACTGTACTGCCGGCCGTGGCTCGCACGACGAAGGTGTAAAGAGTTCTTTTGGCAACCTGGGCCGGAGTACCTGTAAGTAAGCCTGTGGATGTGACTGACATTCCTGTCGGGAGGCTTCCTGCTATCACGGAGTAAGTTATAGCCGTTGAATCACTAGTATTCGCTTCTAATTGAAGAGAATATGAGCTGTCTTCATTGAATGTCGCCAGTTTACCTGCTGTGGTTGTCCACACTGGTGTTGCCATTAATCTTACTCCTTACAAGCGTATTTATTGGAAGTTACTGAGTATTATTCTGTGCCCGTATCCAGTGTTCGAGTTGTTGTAGCAGTTTTTCACGCTCGACTTTGTCGTTCTCACGCTTGACTGCCTCCTTTAGGCGATTTATTTCTGATTGCGGCGACCGGCGATGTCTATGATTCCTTGTGAATTTTCTCATTAATGTGTTAAATTTATAAAAAATTATTAAACGTTTATTACAGTTCTTTGAAACTTGAATACTGTGCTGTTGTCAGATATGTTAGTCACCCTTAATCTAACATTGCCACTATCAACATCGGCAGAATACGTTGCCAAACCAGTAGCAGAACTTGACACAGAACCAAACGTGGCGATAAAAGCATCCGACCCGTTGTGTGTGACGTTGGCCTCAACAATTTCGTGTCTACCGTTTGTGGCATCAACTGCACTTATGTAATATTTTGCACTTCTGTATGTTGCCAGAGCAAAAGTGTTCAAAGTTGAAGTTGCCGAACTGGCCACTGTTGTTGTAGCATCTGAAATAGCAGAATGAGTCAATGTTGCACCGGCCGTTGCAAAAGATAAAACTCCAAGTCCGTTTGTTGTTACGAACTGGCCTGACGTGCCGTCTGAAGTTGGAAAAGTAAATCCACTTACAGTGACCCCACCTGATCCGTTTCCTGTTAATTCTAAATTGGCATTTGATGCGTTTGTTGATATCGTGTTATCTGTAATAGTAATTCCATCGACCACTGCTGAAGTGTTTGCAGTAAGCGTAGTGAAAGTTCCAGCCAATGGTGTCGAGGCACCTATAACTGTGTTGTCAATGGTGCCACCATTGATGTCTGCTTTTGACATAACCACTTGCCCTGTTCCTGAAGGTGCAATGACTAGGTCAGAGTTGGATTGCGTTGTTGTAATTTCGTTATCAGTTATGTTGATATTTGAATCAACAGTCAAATTTGATACGACAACACTTCCTGTACCACCCGGTGTCAGGTTAAGATCAGCATTTGAAGATGTTCCAATGATGTTGTCATTGAAAGTAAGATTATCTATTGTCGTTGTCCCAGCCAAACTTGTGGTGCTGGTCACAGTCAAAGTTGATAGTGTTGTGAGCCCTGACGGAACAGCAAGAGTTGATCCTAGATTGGTCGCACCTGACAATGTTGATGCACCAGTAACATTTATTGTTCCATCTACTATAAGTCCTTCATTGATATTAATTGTTGTTGAATCGTCTGAACTAAGACTTGTACCATTAATTTTGATTGCACCAAACACAACAGACCCTGTACCTGCAGGTTTCAAATTTATGTCTTCGTTGGATCGTGTGCCTTCGATGTTGTTGTCGTTGAATCTAATTGCTGGGAAATTAATTGTTCCTGTACCAGCAGGCGCAAAATTTAGGTCGTCATTACTTCTTATTGACGCAATTTGGTTTCCACTGATAAGGATGGCGTCAGATGATATACCAGGAGCCGTATAGACTTCTGTGAAGTTATCATTGATTTTATCCATTGCGGCACGTAGCGTATCACCTGTGCCGTCATTGGCATTAGTTCCTATTCCTATTACCTGTTGTGCCATGTTAAACTTTCATTACCCTTCTCACCACTGTAACCGTGTGTGTATTAGTATTACTTATCGTGCCTCGCAACCTCACATCGTTACCACTTATATCAGTGGAGAATGCCACTAGGTTCGAAGTGCTGTTTCCAACCCTACCAAATTCCGAAAAATAAACATTGGTTCCATCGTGTGTTACATTGATGTCAGTCGTTTCGTAATGGCCCAGTGCCCCGGTCTCAGTGTCACTTACTGAAACTGTGTACTTGGCGCTTCTGTAAACGGTCTTATCAAAAGTGTCCAGTGTCGCGATTGAACTAGGTGCACCTGCTGACCTTGTTAGGGCTATCCTGTACATGTTGACTGTGGTGTCTGTGTTTTGTTGTGTATTTTCTGCACGTAATTCAACGTTACTCCCGTTGTGTGCCACAGTGAAATTCATTAAATTACTGGTTGCTGAATGTGTGCTGATATTTGCAACATCTGAAACAATATATGGTGCTGTGCCGTCAGACACAACCATGAGTTCTGCTATCTGTGATTCACTGGTCGCGTTCTTTCCTACCACAATATAGTTTGCCAGTTGAACTCCTGCGTATGCAAAGGTATCTACTACATCATACGCGAATGCATCTTCAACCTTCATGTGAATCCTAAAGGCGTTGACTGTTGTACTGCCACCAGCCGATGATGCCGCACTCAAAGTCACAGTGCTTGATCCATCATGTGCCGCTGATAGGGTCAACATTGGTGTTGACTTGGATGATACATGGTTAGCATGTGACACAAAGGCCTCCGCACCGTTAGTTAACACTGTGGCTTCCTGTATTTCCGAACTGCCTTCAGAGGCATTACGAGCGATAACCACATAATGAGCACCTGTAAATTGTGTGTCCACGAATGTGTCTATGGCCGTGGCCGAACTTGATACCGTGGTTGCCGCCACTGTGTTGAAATCTGTTCCTGTAGATCCTGATTCGTTATCTGCCAATCTGATCCTGTAGAATTTTAGTTTTACATCTGCCGATGTAGGAGTTGCAAGTAGTCTAACATTTCCACCACTGACATCTGTTGTCACAGTCATAAGACTTCCGTGACTGCTGTGTTCACCAAAAGTAGAGATGTAAGAATCGGTTCCGTCATGCACCACCAGACATTCAATATTTGTAACGTGTCCGTTGATTGTGTCGTCTGCTGATATGTAGTACTTGGCTCCCCTATATGAACTTGATGCCCAACTGTCAAGCGTCACGGTGTTGTTAACAGGCGCCTTAAGATCGATCCTGTACACTGTGACTGCGGTGTTTTGCCCGCCACCTGCGGCATTTGTTGCCGACGCCTGCAGTGTTACTGTGTTCGATCCATCATGTGATGCCTGTAGTGTAATGTGTGCAGTATCATGCTGTGTCTTCATGGACACTTCACCGTGCTGTGATACGAATGCGTTTGTGCCGTCTGTGACAACTGTGGCCTCAGTCACCGATCCACCATTTGATCCTGTCCTTCCAACAATAATATAGTGTGCGGCATCCACCGAATCTGAATTGAAAGTATCTATTGTTGTGAATGCACTGGTTACGTCTGTCACGGTCGTAGTGGTCCTCGTGTTTGTTCCTATTTGTTCTGATTCGGAATCGGCAAGTAATATCCTGTATGCCGTTACTCTTGTGCTTCCGCCTGCCGTTGCACTTCCTCTCAACCTAACATTGCCACCGTTCAAATCAGCGGACAATTCAATCAATGAATTGTTGCCTGAAAAATGTTCGTTGTAGGATACTATGAATGCATCGGAGTTGTCATGTGTCACAATGGCTTCTATGTTGGAAACCTCTCCTGTTGATAAGTTATTCACAGATATGAAATATTTTGCTCCGGAGTTGGCACCAGAGGCAAACGTGTCTATGTTTGCAACTGAACTGTCCAGTGTCACCCTTGCGATTGTTGTTTCGTCTGTTTCTGCTCCTGCATAGCCTGTGGAGTCGTCATCGCCCAAGCCAATACGATAGTATGCCAATGTGTTTGATGGTGTCACTGTACTACCATCAGAGTCAGTTGATCTCAATCTAACTTTGCTTGTACTGTCACCAGCAGAAACTATGTCAGCATCAAATGTTGGATGGGTGTCGCCCGGATCGGTTGCAACCACTGCCGAACTTGTGACAAACGCATCTGTCAAGTTGTGCATCAATGATATTTTTTGTGTTTCTAAACTGCCATTTACAACGTCATTGGAAACTACGAAGTACCAAGCACTATCATATTGTCCTGCTGTAAACTCAGCCACTGTCCTTTCGGCGGCAACAATACCCTGTGTAGTTCCAGATGCAGTTACGTGATCTATTGTGGTTTCGTTGTTACCTCCTGCAATGACACCTGCTTGTGTGCCTATATTTCCTGATGTGGCCGTGGTAGTGTTTGGACCAAGACCAATTGCGTAATACTGTAAAGAATTCTGTATTGTTGTGGAGCCATCACTCTGGCCAGTTGCTTTCAATTCCACATTAGAACCGTTTATGGCAACATCAAACGCAGAGATGTCATTCATCTCACCTGATTTAATTATATGACTTTCTGCTACACCCGCCGCTTCTGTACTGCCGTCCGAACTGATGCCATGGTTCACACTCAACTTGTTCATTACGAATTCATTGTTTGTCATATCTTTCTGTACCATGTGATAGAAAACACTATCGAAATCTGTTTTGGCCCATGAGTTGATAACTTTCTGAGAGCTCATGTCTGGACTTGCTGATCCCCTAAATGAATTTGTGTCTATTGTTGTGGATGCTGTGTTGCTGACAGTCTGTGCACCAATAATACTTTCATTACTGTTTATAGTCGAGGCAGATTCGTTGTCGGCCAATAGTATTCTATACAATGTAACTCTACAAGTTCCTGCGGTACCATTGGCACCTCTCAGTCTTACATCACTTCCACTTATATCTGCTGTGAATGTCGCCAATGGAGTGTTACCGGAATTGGTCGTAAACTGGTTGTATGTGTGTATAAATGCATCAGTTCCGTTGTGAACAACTATAAGTTCCGCGTTCATCACTTCCTGTGTGGTTGTGTTGTTCACAGAAACATAATACTTTGCACCTCTGAAACTTGCATGGGCAAAACTGTCTATGTTTGCAGTTGCACTGTCAAGGTCTGCTGTAACTTTTGTGGCGACGTTGCCGTCTGTGTATCCCGAAGAATCATTGTCTCCAAGTCCTACTCTGTAGAAAGTCAACGCATTGAATGTGGATTTGGTTGAACCGTCAGCCAGTGTTCCTGCCTGTGCTTTTAATCTCACTTTGCTGACTGAACTTCTTATGTCTGAAGAAATTGTTAAAATCTCATCATTATCATTTGTTTTAATAATATGTGACGTTCCATCGAAAGCATCAAATGTTGATCCATCTGCTGTTCCTTGTGCAATGGTTGTCTTGAATCCTGCGTACTCGATCGAACTGTCGGTGGCGTCATACCTCTGCAGGCATAGATACCATGCACTGTCATACTTGGCTTGATCAAAACTATCTAACACACTGTCAGTTCCGGCACCTATATTTTCATGTGCTCCAACAGCCGTGTTTGCGTCTATTTCAGTGATTGACGAAAATCCAATCGTGTTTCGTGCGTCCTGGATGTCTGATTGTCCAAGCAATATAGGACTTGTTACCCATGAAAGCAGTCCGCTTCCGTCCGTTCTTAATAATTGCCCAGAACTTCCGTCTGCGTGTGGAAATTGTATGCCATTTATAGAAACATACCCTGATCCGTTTGCCTCAAGTTCTAGATTATCATTTGACTGATTTGCAGTTATCTTGTTGTCCGTGATAGTAACTCCCGAAGATGATAGGCTTCCACTTGCCACAGGATCGAAAACCAAAGTTGTGAACGTACCTGCCGCTGGTGTCGTTCCACCAATTACAGTGTTGTCCACAGTGCCGCTGTTCATATCTATTTTTGAAACCTGTACAGAACCTGTACCGTTTGCTGAAAGAATAAAGTCATCGTCCGAACGTGTGACTTTGATAACATTGTCCGTCAAGTTAATACTAGAATCAACAGTGATGTTGGAAACGTTGACAACTCCTGTTCCTCCCGGAGTCAAAATTAGATCTGCGTTTGAACTTGTTGAAATAATGTTGTCATTGAAAGTTAGGTTGTCTACTGTTGATGGTCCAACAAATGAAGATGCACCAGATACAGTTAAAGTTGACAATGTGGTTGCACTTGTGACATCGAGTGTTGACTCAACTGTCACTGCGGCATCAAATGTTGGTGCACCTGCATTGAGTGTTCCTGCAACTATCAAATTTTCATTGATGTTCACACTAGATGAATCTGGAGCATGAATGCTTGTCCCGGAGAATCCCAATCCATCTATCATCACATAACCAGTGCCACTAGGAACTATCCTAAGGTCACCGTTTGTGTTTGTTGTCTCTATGTTGTTGTCGTTTATTTTGAAATCTTTTAAATTGACACTTCCAGTACCTGAGGCCGATATATCGATGTTGGCATTAGATGAAAGTGTTACTATGTTATTGCCCTGGAATCTAATATCAGATTTTACAGGGGCAAATTCATATACCTCACTAAAATTGTCATTGATCTTTACACCTGCTGTTCTGATGCTGTCACCTGATCCGTCTGCTCCGCCAAATGTACCGAGATCAATTGTCTGCTTTGCCATAGCGATCTCCTATTATCC
>Ga0181395_1000716_pt1 | contig 13795 bp, 11 predicted proteins | sample 18SPOviralmetaG_FD_130124 | JGI IMG/M metagenome (GOLD analysis project Ga0181395, IMG submission 130124) | Marine viral communities from the oligotrophic San Pedro Time Series (SPOT) site, San Pedro Channel, CA, USA - 18 SPOT_SRF_2010-12-16 | ecosystem: Environmental > Aquatic > Marine > Strait...
AATAGTATTCTCATTTGTCTTGCTCTATCTTAGAACATATTCTTGAAGATACTAATGTAACTTGTTTTGTACTCTTGTACACCTTTGACTCTGTACATATATACATAGCCCTTGGTAAGTCTACTGATCTTATGTATACCTCAAATAGTTTTCTTCTACTGAAGGATACTTTTATTATCTTTGAACTAGAAGCAAATGGTAATGCTTTCCAGTCTTTTGTAAAGACACCTATCTCATAATACTCTACGTCATCTCTTCTATTAAATAATTTCATCTTTGCTACGTATACATCGTCTACATAAGATGGTATTAGCTTGGGATAGGTAGGTGTCATTTCGTGTGCATGTAGGGTTTTGCAAAAAATAAAACCTAACGCCAGTATTATTTTGCTATACATTCCGCTACTATTAAGGCTGTATAGTTACCTGCTGGTAGAGACTTAGTGCTACCATACTGTGCAGTTGACTCTACAGTAAACCATGTGCTACCTGCAAGTGTCAAGTTAAACTCAGTTACGTTGTTATATGTAACCTTTGCAGCTTCATATGCTGACATACCTGCTACAGATACTTGTCCTACGGCTGTACTACCTGTCCATGCAACTGAGTCATTAAGTGTTGGGCTTGATGAGAAGCTGTTAGGATGTGTAAACTTAGCTTTGTAGTAGTCTGCCTGTGCTACATCTATTCTAATAGATGCCTTTACGCCACCATCTGCTGGTGTTGTAGTTAGCTTATAGGGTAATGGATGTCCGTAGACACCTGATGTTTCAGTCCATACAGAACATTTAGGTTCTACTACACCGCTAATTGGTGAGTCAACTGCCATTGCAGAGGTAGCTGACATTAGTAATGCTATTGTTGCTAATCTCTTAATCATAATATCTCCATTTATTTATCATATTGAGAACGTACTATTGTTCTATGTAAGTTATCTTGAGCTAAATTTCTTAGTGCTTTGTAGTTATCTTTTATTTCTGTGTCTTTTAATTCTATTGTATCTTTATAAGTACCACCTTCTATTGTTGCACTATAGTAACTGTCTAGTGTACCTGTAGAAGCTAGCTGTTGCATCATGGCTAGTTGTTGCATTGGATTAGCTATTTGTTCTGCTGCACCTGCTACAGATAAAGCTCTTTCCATTTTTAACTCTTCTTGCTCTTCTTCTTCTTTCTTTTCTTTTTTAGCTTGTTCTTCTTCTTGTTCTTCTGCCTTACGTTCTAACTGATATTGTACCCACTCATCGTAATATGGATCGTTTATATCTGGTTCATTGTTTATTAGATCATTATCTAATAGGTACTGATACAATGCACTTTCATAGTCTGGACAACTAGGATCTGATAAAGGTATAAAGCAAGGATCAAATCTATAGTTATATGCTACAATTATATTACTAAGTGTAGCTTCTCCTGTTACGCCTATACTACCTTCACCCCAACGTTTACCTAAAGAAGGTGTAACAACATCAAATCCTATCTTAGTATTACTAGGTAGTTGATTCCAGTTGTCATGTCTTTCGTATATGTTACCTGACCCAGTTGCATTTTTATTTAGTATAGAAACGATAGCATCAGCATTTGATTCTTTGGTAATAGTATACCTATGAAATATTCCTTGCACCTCTAAGCCTGCATCTGCAGGAAGAACCTTAGTCATATCCCAAGTACGTACATACTTAGCTACGTTGTCTGTTCTTCCATATAGTAGATCAGAGTATAAATAGGAGGGCCAACAAAAGGCCACCAACAGCACTTGCACCAGTAGCTGTACTCTTAGTATCGTCACTCCATTCCTCCTTTTTACCTGTCTTAGAACCAGGTATTAGATGTTGATTGTTATTCCATGCATCTTTAGCAGGTTGTCCTACAAGACCATCGTATGGACATGGCGTACCTGCATTCATCATACTGTCAAATACTCTTTTGTCTTGGCAGAGTACGGATACAGCAGCAACCTTCATTCCCATATCGTATAGAACTTTGGCATTTTTTAATCTTTCACAGTTCATATCTCTAGTTGTAGTACCTGCTGATATACCAAGTATCTGTGTTTGAACTGCTCCTGACACACCTACTGTACATAAATCTGAATTAGAGTTATTAATAGTAGGTGACATTGCAGAAGGTGGAGGTGACTTAACTGTGGTTTCTGATGTAAGATTAGAGTTAACATTAGATGTTGTATTACTATTAGTCTCTATACAGTTAGCATTAGTTGCACTGTCACATCCTTCTGCATATACTTTACTAGCAAGTAACACTATAAACAATAGTGCTACTATACTGCTAGTAATAGTTAGTAGTGTACGTATCATTTAGGCGATACAATACACATGTAGTGCGCTCCAGTTCTCATTACTTCTTTATCTATTGCGAAGTACTCAGAAATCTTAGCTTCCCACCAGTCGTGGTCTTGTATGTTTTTAACTGCAGGAGATCCATCTGTTAAAACTCTATTAGTTAGTTTTACTGCAACACTAATCATGCCACCTTTTTTCATTAAACCTTTTAAAGATTTTAATGTACTATCTAAGTGATCTGGCTCTACATGCTCTAATACATCTAGCATTAAAACAAAATCAGCAGATTTAGTAGGTTCTACGTCAATCCCTGGTATTGCAGGATCATAGTTAATTACTTCTTTAACGTAAGGACTCCAGTCCTTCATAGGTATAGCTAATTTATTTGTGTCTAAGTAAGACGATCCATAGTTAAGTACCGTATCACACATTCTTGAATTTATGTACGGTGTATAGTATTTTAGTTTTTCTACAGCAGTGCCGTCACCCCAATATGGTGACTTTGCATGTGTCTCTTGTAGAACTGCTTTGTGTTTTTCTGATATAGTCATTTTTTATCCTTTATTAATTGACATCCAGACAGCACCTGCTATAAATGTTAGCAAGGCAACAGTCGATAATTTTACAAATGTACTCCATATGGACTTACGAGTATCTTTCCATGCGTCTAATAATGATCTTATTTGACGGATATCATTGGCTGCATTTTCATCATGTAGTCCTACAGCAACCAATGCTTCTTTCGCACCACGAGCAGCAGCACGATGTAACATACTTTCTAATTCTTCTGTTGAAAGTGTATGCATTCCTATTATCCTCTTGTCTTAGAACAATCATCCCAAATAATAATTGTTTCATGATTATTTTTTCTAGCTTTAGTTTCTTGTTTAGTTTTTTTGTACCAACGTTTAAATAGTAATCTATCTACTGTTGTTTTTACTCCAAACAATCTATGCAAAAATATACCTAGTATAAAAGTTCCTATCATTACTATAGCGTAATTCCACTCAGGAAATAAATACAGTTTAAATATGTATGCTAAAAATAAAGCTAATGCTACATCTACTAAAGATATATTAAAAACTCTATATTTGTGAACACCCCAACGAGGTGGGCCAAACATATTTTTAGCTTTAGTAAAAGGCCACATTACATTTTTAACTGATCAAGATCAAAGAAATATATTTTATTTCCTTGTTCATCAGTTCCCATTTCTTCAGCACTAGTTCTACCTGCTGACCAATTTTTTATGTCTGTTGATTCGTAAGAAAAAGAAACAGCATGTGTTACACCTCTTGCAATTTGATACGTAGCTCTTTTGCCCATCATAGTTGTAGCTATATTTTGACCTGTATAATCTGCGTGTACATATATAGCACAAGCTGCATCTACTTTATTTTCATCAATACCTTTTGCTACTATAGCATCACGTAAAGTATTAACCCAAGGATATCTATCTCTAGTTAATATTACGTATTGAGATATATCACCAAAACCAAATGTACCTACAAGTTTATTAGAAGCAGCATCATCTCTTGCCATAACACAGTATAGATCAAATCTATCTCTATATATTTCTTTCCAAGATTTAAACCAATAACTATCTTCTGAACCCATAGCGGAAGTAGCTACTGCAACAGCTTCATTAATAATATCATCAGTATTCATTAATGCTGTCATTTTACCTGTTTCATAAACAATAGCCATTACTATATTGTTCCTTCTTTATTGTACACATAAGCACAACTATAAAATTGTCTTTTATCCATTTGATACTCAAACCACATATCCATTTTTTTCTGCCACTCAGTCTCTATTTCTGGATTAAATATACCACACTTAGGACTATTAAATACTTTTTGCATATAGTTATATGGGTCTTTTGATTCAAACAAAGGTTTATTTATATGGTAGTACGATGCTCTAGGTATAGTTTTATATACGTCTATTGGATCTATTTCTTTTTCTAATGCTACTGCATATACACAAGACTCACTTCTATGACTAGTATGTACTACCTTTGCATTTTTAAGTAGGCCATATAAATCTTCGTATCTACCTGTTACTACTCCTAAATCTAAGTCACCTTCTAGTTGATCTTTAATTGCTCCAATTAATTCATTTGAAGTTATTGGATGGGGTTTAAAGTAAACATTTTCTTCTCCTACTTGGCTAATAATAAATTTGCATTTATTTATATCCATGTCTGTTTTAATTTTATTTGATCCTACAGGAACAATAAGATGGTCACGAGGAGGTAGAGGTTTTTTTCCATCTGCATGTGAATATTTATTACTTGTACTACTGTTAATCTTTTCTTTTAAATATCCTAAATAATCTATTTTAATTTCTGCATCATCTGCGTGTGCTTCTTCAATAGACTGTCTTCTGTTATCATTACATAATGTAGTTCCTAAAAAACAATGTGCATGTTCTGTGTATGCAAACGTTTTAAAGTAAGGTAACTCATCTGCTGTTACATCATACTCGTAATCCATCTTTAACTTTATTGCTTTTTTTACGTAGTATTTTTCTACATCTCTTAGGTGTCCTAAAGTTTTATTTTTAGTAAACCCATTACCTATATGTTTGACTGTATTATCTTTATTAAACATTTTTAAACGCATATGTTATCTCCTTATATATTTAAATGTATTATACTAGGGTTGTAACATATTAGCAAGAACTATTACGCATAAAAATTAGTTGCAAATGTAGTAGATGCAGTGGTGTTAGTATTGTCTCCTGTTGTTGTGTTAAAAGTTGTTGTTGTATTTTTAGTTGTGTTAGTAGCAAACGTAGTAGTTGTAGCTGAATTAGTCTGTGTGTCTTTACTTGTTGCAGTAGCAACTGTAGTATTAGTAGCTGAATTAGTAGCAGTGCTTTTTGATGTTGCAGTAGCTGTATTGCTAGAAGTTGCAGTAGCTACTGTAGTATTAGTAGCACTATTAGTTTGGGTACTAGTAGTTGTATTTGTTGATACTGTAGTATTTGTAGCTGAGTTAGTCTCAAAAGTGGTAGTTGTATTTTTTACACAGTCAGTACTTCTAAGTGTATTTTTATTAAAGGTAGTTGTAGTATTCTTTACGCAGTTAGTACTTCTAAGTGTATTTTTATTAAAGGTAGTTGTAGTATTACTAGAAGTTGCGGTGGCTACTGTAGTATTAGTAGCTGAATTAGTAGCTGTACTTTTTGAGGTATTCTTTACACAGTTAGTACTTCTAAGTGTATTCTTATTAAATGTAGTTGTAGTACTACTAGAAGTAGCAGTAGCTACTGTAGTATTTGTAGCTGAATTAGTAGCCGTACTATTTGATGTATCTGTATTAAATGTAGTTTCAGTAGTTTTAGTAGTTGCAGTATCTACATCTGTATTAGTAGCTGAGTTAGTTTGTGTACTACTAGAAGTTGCAGTAGCTACTGTAGTATTTGTAGCACTATTAGTCTGTGTGCTAGTAGTTGTATTTGTTGATACTGTAGTATTTGTAGCTGTGTTAGTTTCAAAAGTAGTTAAAGTGTTTTTAGTAGTGTTGGTTGTAGTATTCTTTACACAGTTAGTACTTCTAAGTGTATTTTTTACACAGTTAGTACTTCTAAGTGTATTTTTAGTAGTGTTAGTTGTAGTATTCTTTACGCAGTTAGTACTTCTTTCTGTATTCTTATTAAATGTAGTTGTAGTACTACTAGAAGTAGCAGTAGCAACTGTAGTATTTGTAGCTGAATTAGTCTGTGTGTCTTTACTTGTTGCAGTAACAACTGTAGTGTTAGTAGCACTGTTAGTCTGTGTACTAGTAGTTGTATTAGTTGTTGTGTTTTTTGCAAAAGTAGTTGTTGTGTTTTTTGCAAAAGTAGTAGTTGTATTTTTTACACAGTTAGTACTTCTAAGTGTAATAGTATCAAATGCAGTTGTAGTATTGCTAGAAGTTGCAGTAGCTACTGTAGTATTAGTAGCACTATTAGTTTGGGTACTAGTAGTTGTATTAGTTGAAGTGGTTTTAGCTGTACCAAAAGATGTGCTGGTGCTATGTTCGTTTTTACCACCCTGTTGTTCTACTGTAATTCTAGTTGTGTTAAAAGTTGTTGTTGTATTTTTAGTTGTGTTAGTTTGAGTATTTTTTACACAGTTAGTACTTCTTGCTGTATTTTTATTAAATGTAGTTTCAGTAGTTGTTGATGTTTGAGTATCTATTTCAGTACTAGTAGCTGAGTTAGTTTGTGTTGAGCTAGTAGTATTAGTTGATGTTGAGCTAGTAGTATTAGTTGAAGTGTTTTTAGTTGTATTGGTTGTAGTATTCTTTACACAGTTAGTACTTCTAAGTGTATTCGTATCAAACGTAGTAGTTGTATTTTTTACACAGTTAGTACTTCTAAGTGTATTCTTATTAAATGTAGTTGTAGTATTACTAGAAGTTGCAGTAGCTACGGTAGTATCAGTAGCACTATTAGTTTGGGTACTAGTAGTTGTATTTGTTGATACTGTAGTATTTGTAGCTGAGTTAGTTTCTACTGTAGTGTTAGTAGCACTGTTAGTTTGTGTACTAGTAGTTGTATTAGTTGATGTGTTTTTTGATGTATTCTTTACACAGTTGGTACTTCTAAGTGTATTCTTAGTTGTATTAGTTGTAGTATTCTTTACACAGTTAGTACTTCTTGCTGTATTTTTATTAAATGTAGTTGTAGTATTCTTTACACAGTTAGTGCTTCTGGCTGTAACTGTATTAAATGTAGTTGTAGTGTTTTTAGAAGTAGCAGTAGCAAAAGTAGTAGTTGTATTCTTTACACAATTAGTACTTCTTGCTGTATTTTTATTAAATGTAGTTGTAGTACTACTAGAAGTAGCAGTAGCAACTGTAGTATTTGTAGCTGAGTTAGTTTGAGTACTACTAGAAGTAGCAGTAGCAACTGTAGTATTTGTAGCTGAATTAGTAGCCGTACTTTTTGACGTGTTCTTTACACAGTTGGTACTTCTAAGTGTATTCTTAGTAGTATTAGTTGTAGTATTTTTTACACAGTCAGTGCTTCTAAGTGTATTCTTATTAAATGTAGTTGTAGTGTTAGTATCAAAAGTAGTAGTCGTATTCTTTACGCAGTCAGTACTTCTAAGTGTATCTGTGTCAAATGACGTAGAAGTGTTTTTTACACAATCGGTACTACGACTTGTATTTGTGGCAAATGTAGTAACTGTAGTTTTTGTTGTTGCAGTTTCTACACCTGTAGTAGTACTAACCGTAGTATTACGAGAAGTGTTAAATGCAAAAACATTTTTTAGGCCATAAGTCCACATTAATTTTTATACCTTATTAAGCGTAGTCACCGATATAGTTTATCATAATAAAATCTTCAGCAGCTACATAATAACTAATTGTAGCAAATTCGTTTGCATTTGTAGCTTGTACTATTGTAGCACCATTAGCAGGTGTCTTAACATTTGCTGCAGGTTTTAGAGTAAAGTCTCTACCTCCTGTACCATCTTGTTTGATAACAATAATACCACTGCTTCCTATAGCATTTGCAGCATTTGTAAATGTAAGATCAATATCAGCACTCATAGTTACAAAGAAGTTATTACTTAGTTGTAAATCTATGTTTCTGTTTTGATCTCCTGTTATAGCAGTCTGTGTTAGTTTAACTGCACCATCAAATACTACTTGTTTTGTACCTGTAGGTATTTCAATAACATCTGCATCTGCATCATTTTTAATTGTAACATCATTGGTGCTACCTTGTCCAGTAAGAATTAAACCTTCAGTACTTGTGTAACCCATAGCAGCGTTATCACCTGCTGCAGTATCTGTTGTAGCTTCTACTGTACCACCAGTAATAACACCTGTAGTAGTAATAGCAGATGCACCATTGTCTATTGTACCAAACCCTGATGTAATACTACCACTGTTTAATGCACCGACTGTTGTTGCTGCAGTAGTTATAAGGTTAGGCATTGATGTTATTTCATCATCGAAGTATGCAGCTAACGATGTAACAGCTACTTGTTTCATAGTACCATTGTCGTTAAGCACTACTCTATCTGCATCTGCAACAGTTACAGATGAAGCAGCAGTATTACCGTCAATTATGTTTAACTCTGCAGCAGTTGAGGTAACTCCATCTAATATGTTTAATTCTGCAGCAGTAGAAGTAACAAGTGTACCACCTAGTTTAAGACCATTTGATGTATCATGCGAAGCAATATCAAAATCAAATGAACCATCAGCAAATGTAGTATTGCCAGTTATAGTAATTGTACTACCATCTGCAGTAATACTATCTAGTGCTATGTTACCTACGTTAGTTATATTAGCATCGTTAAATGATGTAGCACCTAATGTATTAGCAGCAGCAGTAGAAGTTACACCTTGACTAAATGTTACACCACCGCCTGAAGCTATAGTAATAGCATCTGTATCAGAGGCTGAACCTATGTTACCACTATCTGCAATAACAAGTCCTGCACCTGAAGTTATAACTGCACCTGAAGTTATAGCATTGTTAAACGTAGCCGTACCTGCTGCTGACATATCAATGGTTAGTGCAGTTACTGATGAACCACCATCGTTACCAGAAAATATTATATCTTTATCAGATATAGATGAGTGGATACCTAAACTGCTTGATGAGTTAAAAAGTACACCAAAGTTTGTGCCATCTTTATCAAGTTTAATTTGACCTGACGCATCAAGGTGTATATCTCCACCTACATCCATTGTTAAAGCACCAGCATCTGATATCGTAGAACCATTGATTGTAATGTCATCAACCGTAAGAGTTGTTAGTGTACCAAGACTTGTGATTGCTGATTGAGCTGCACCAGTAACTGTAGCTGCAGTACCTGATACGTTACCTGTAACATTACCTGTTAATGGGCCTGCAAAAGCATCAGAAGTTACAGTGCCATCAAAGAAAGCATCTTTAAATTCTAAAGAAGATGTACCAAGATCTATGTCGTTATCAGTTACAGGTACAAGCGCACCATCTACTAATTTTATTTGATGTGCGTTAGCAGCATAGAAGTGTATTTCATCTGCTGTTTCAAAATCAATCTTAGTTTGGTCATCCTCACCAATCTTAATATCAGTAGCAAGTAATGACGTTATACCAGTTTGAGCTGCGTCTATTGCAAAATCTATAGTATTGTCAGAATCTTGGTATGTAACGGTAATACCAGACTCAGTATTAGAACCAACCATTGCTCCTGTTGTATCAGATATAAACTCTGCTAGGGCAGTGCCATTTACTGTAATAGCATCTGCTTCTAATGTACCATCAATGTCAACATCACCTGATATGTCTAATGAAGCAAAAGTACCTGAACCTGCAGTAGAATAATTACCTCCACCAATAGTGTTTCCAGAAGCATCCATGACAAAGGCTGCTGTTCCACTTGGCCCTGATTTAATTACTAGATTACCAAAGAGCTGTGTTATTCTGCCAAACTCAGTGCCACCATCTTTCAGAATAATATCTGCACCGTCAGCGTCTAAAGTAATATCACCAGAAGTTGTAATGTTAGTAGCAGTTAAAGTACCATCAATGGCAACGTTACCTGATACATCTAATGTAGCTGCGTCTAATTCACCAGTAATTGTAAGATTACGCATACCTGTATAGTCTTTGTTAGAATCTAACACAACTGCTTTAGATGCAATAGCATTACCTACTGCAGTACTACCTAAATCTAGTGCATTGATTTCGCCTACAACAACTGTAGCACCATCTAATATATTTAACTCTGCAGTTGATGATGTTATACCATCTAATACGTTTAACTCTTCTGGAGTAGAACTAATTTGAGTTGTGCTTGCTGCAGCTAAAACTGGTAAAGTACCTGATACGTTAGGTAAATTAATTGTTCTGTCTGCTGTAGGGTCTACTATTGTAAGAGTAGTTTCGTGATCGTCTGCAGTTGTACCTTCAAATACAACAGCATTTTGTGCATTCATAGTTACAGTATTTACTTGTGTAGTTGTACCAGATACAGTTAAGTTACCTGTAACATTAAGATTGTCATTTACTGTAACTTCAGAAGTAGTGTGACCAATAGATATAGGAACACCAGAAGTTGCTGTACCAATAGTAATACCGTTTGATGTATTTGAATTGTCAATGTTTAATGTAGAACTACTATCTAAGGATATGTTAGATCCATCAACAACAAGTGTTCCATCTATATCGGTGTTATCTAAGTTAGTTATACCATCTACATCTACGTTACCTGTAACAGTTAAGTTATCAGCCACAGTTACTTCAGATGTGCTATGTCCTAATGTTATGGCTGTTCCTGATACACCTGTACCGATAGATACGGATTCACTACTGTTTGCTGTGTCTACAATAAGATAAGCATCTGAACCTTGTTTTATTGTAAGTGCAGTTCCTGAGTTGTCAGATACTGCTATATTAATATCAGTTCCATCTGCACTAATAGAATCAAGTGCAATGTCACCTACATTAGTAATTGCATTGTCATTAAAAGACGTAGCACCTAATGATATTGTACCTGTTGCAGTTAAATTACTAGAACCTACATCTATGTTGCCAAAGCCACTAGAAATAGCACCACTGTTAAGTGTGCCTACTGTTGTTACATTTGATAATGTGTCTAGTGCAGATTCAAAGTAAGTTTCAAAATCAGTCAGTGCAACTTGCTTCATTGTTCCGTCATCATTGACTACAACTCTGTCGGCATCTGCAAGAGTAGTTGAAGTTGCAGAAGTATTACCATCCATGATATTTAATTCTGTAGCTGTTGCGTCTACTGCAGCTAGTTTTGTAAAGTCAGCTTGTACTAACCCTGATACACCATCTAGTAAATTTAATTCTGTGGCAGTAGAGGTTACATTAGTACCACCAATATCTAGTGTAGTTACAGATATTTCACCTGCTACTGTTACTATGCCATCTGCTACAGTTATAAGGTCTGTATCGTTTGTATGACCAATGGTGCTACCGTTTATAACAACATCATCTATATCTAAAGAACCACCTGTAATTAAACCTGTAGTTGTTATTGTAGATGAACCTGTATCAATAGTCCCAAAGCCACTTGTAATAGAACCACTGTCTAATGCGCCTACTGTAGTTGCAGCAGTTGTCACAAGATTAGGCATTGCAGTTATTTCATCGTCAAAGTAAGCAGCTAGTGAAGTAACAGCTACCTGTTTCATTGTGCCACCATCATTTAATACTACTCTGTCTGCATCAGCTACGGTAACTGAAGAGGCAGATGTATCACCATCTAGTATATTTATTTCTGAAACAGTAACAGTTGCACCGTCTAACTTATTTAATTCTGCAGCAGTAGATGTAATATTTGTACCACCAATATCTAGTGTAGTAGCAGTCAATTCTCCTGCAACAGTAACTACACCACTAGCTACAGTAATTAAATCTGTATCATCTGTGTGTCCTATAGTACTGCCGTTTATAACAACATCGTCTATATCTAATGCTGCACCTGCTACTGTACCACCTGAAGTAATATTGCCTGTAGTTGTAATACTATCTATGTAAGCATCTTTAAAGTACAAACTAGATGTACCTAAATCTACGTCACTATCTGTTACAGGTTTAACTACACCATCTGCAAAAGTTACTTGGGCTGTACCGCCTGAAGTATATGTAAGAGCATCTGCAGCACTAAAGAATAAACCATTGTTAGCATCGCCTGTGTTACTAATAGATGGTGCGCCTGCTGTGCCATCAGAGAAAGTAGTAACACCACCTATAACAACATCTCCTGTAGTTGTTATTGCATCTATGTAAGCATTTTTAAAATATAAACTAGACGTACCTAAGTCTACATCACTATCTGTTACAGGAGCAATAGCACCATCTGCCATTGTAAATTGAGCTGTACCACCTGCAGAAAAAGCAAGGGTATCTGCAGCACTAAAGAATAGTCCTGCATTTGTATCACCAGTATTTGTTAATGAAGGAGAACCTGCTGAACCGTCAGGTATAGAAACAACACCACCTATAGTAGTAGCACCTGATATATCTACTGCGCCATTTATATCAACTGTAGTAGCTGCTATTTGTACTTCTGCATCCGCAACAATGTCAAGCTGACCATCTGTTGAAGAGTTAATGTATATAGCTGTATCACGAAACTGTAACTTTTCTGTAGAAGCAATAAGCACATCGTCAGAAAACTCAAAGTAATCTTCGTCTACCATAAATTTAAATACGCCTTCAACTGTACCAGTATCAAAAGTTACAACTATATCTGCAGCATCTGATGCACCAATAACAGCAGAGTTAGTTAACAAAGCAGTTACTGGCCCACCTTCTCCTGTAGTACCGTCATGCGTATGTCCTGTACTTGCAGCAAAAGCAGCTAGTAACTGGTTAAATTCATCGTTAGTGTGTGCTGCTGTAATAACATCACCATCTGTATACGATGACTGTCTAGTGTATGTTTGGCCCATTTATCTTCTTGCTCCTGTCTGATATTCTAACTGAAATCCCTTTAACGAATAAGGTGCTGTTTCACCGCCATCGTTTACTCTTAATGCTACAGCAAAACCTGAACCTTCTACTGGCTGTCGTACTAAAGGTTGAGACACACCACCATAAGTTGGTTCGCCATATTTAGATGTTCCGTAAATAGCAACAACGTCAGTAGAGTCTAACGGATATGCTGCAGGTCGTGATGCTTCACTCTCTTCGTAATCATACTTTACAAATAAGTCTGCGTCAATACCTGCTTCAGGTTTATAGTTAACGATTACTCGTTGCATATGTTTTCTGATGCCTGTGTCATCAAATGTTAAATCAGGACTACGGTACTTACCAAATACTGCAGTGCCATCAAAAGTATTACCTTTTTCCTGTGTATATACGTAGCCATCAAAACTGCCGTGTAATACTTTAACGTTACCTGCTTTAATAAACGTATCTGTCGAAGCAGGTTTTATTCCTCGTATTTTAGAAAATTCAAATCCTGAACCTTTTTTTACGCATATAATACCCTGCGTAGATCCTTCACTTTGCTTATCTTTACAAAAGAATATTCTATATTGTGTTTTATCTGGTATAACTATGCTGTCGAATAATTGTGAGTCAATAATATTTGCGTCAAATATAGATTGCACATTAGTACTAATAGTACCAAGTTCAACGTCACCAATTCTAGCCGTACCTGCAACAGTACGTAAACCATCTGGCCCAAGAAAAATTAAATCACCTGCAAATTCCTGTATGCTGTCGCCATTAATGCAACCAATGTCTCTTGTAACAGGAGTAATAGCAAAGTTTGCAGAAGAAGTACCAGTAAGACTAAATATTCTGTTTTCACAAAATATAAACATAGTATCACGGAAAGTTTTTAGTCCTGTAATATTGTCGTCTACTTTGATACTACCTGCACCTGATCCACTGTTAAAAGCATCTTCATCAAAAGGTTGACTAAATACTATTTCTTGTGGTGTGCCTGACATGCCAGAATAAAACATATGACCTTTATAAGAAACTACATGTTTAGCACCTGCTACGGAAC
>Ga0181395_1000720_pt1 | contig 13739 bp, 25 predicted proteins | sample 18SPOviralmetaG_FD_130124 | JGI IMG/M metagenome (GOLD analysis project Ga0181395, IMG submission 130124) | Marine viral communities from the oligotrophic San Pedro Time Series (SPOT) site, San Pedro Channel, CA, USA - 18 SPOT_SRF_2010-12-16 | ecosystem: Environmental > Aquatic > Marine > Strait...
GAGTGGTGTGTTCATGGTGGACCACAATGTCCGATAAAGATAATTACAAAAATATATTATCCTCTATAAGAATATTCTAAAATAATAAATTCTTAAAAAACCGATGGGTGCGTGGTGGTGCCAGAAAAGTCGTGTACCTCGAATCCGCGAAGATATTGCCGGCATTCTTTTAATGGATGTGTGGTACTTTTTCTTTATGGATGTGTGGACCTTTTTCTTTCTCTCTATAGGGGATTAAAAGTTTTCTCTAGTATACGTTAAGGTATATCTATCCAGTCTATCTGGTCTGATTTGATTCTTTTCCAATACCAGTCTGGTTGTTCTCTATCTTCTGGTAATGTACCTATATACTCTTCACCTGTCTCTAAGTCTACTAGTTTCCACTTATGTGGTGCTTTAGTTCTTAAGATTAAGTCTATAGGCTTATTCAGTTCTATTACCTCTGTGTTATCTATAAGGGTTCTTTTTGTCATGGGGTTTCTCTCTATGTATGGAATGGGATTTTTTGTGAGTACTTGGTTTTCTGGAAAATCTCCGGAGTATTTTTTATTACTCCTTAGGTACTTTTTTCTTATGAGGCTTTCTATATCTAAACTTCATATTTGCGGCTTCTGTAGTCTTACCTTCTGGTATCTCTTGTATCTTACCGCCCTTTGCTAAGAACTCTTTATAGGCTTTCTTACTTAACTCTCTGGCTTTTTGTTTCTTCTTATTCACGGTACTTGTTATGCTCATCTACTTAGTCCTTTGTATGGGATAGATAGCCACACAATCTTTAAATCATGTGGCTATGCTATATCTATTTACTCGTCTGCTAATGAGTACTCAGTATCCATGTGAGCATCGTCTATCAATTCGTTTATATCGAATATCAAGTCGGATTGCTTTTCATGGAGTGCTTCTAACTTCGTAAGACTCTTTTGAATCTTATCTAGTGTACTCACTTTTTTCTTTGCTTTTATCTTTTTCTTTTTAGCCATAGTGATATCACTCCTTTCTTTATTCTTTTTCCACTTCTTATAGCCTCTTAGCCATTCAGAAGGATTAATTTTGTTTCGCTTTACGAGTAAGTCCATATCGTGAAGACTGACAAGTGTCCCATCGGGTGCGGTGTATCTTATGCTATCCATAGTGCTATCATTAAACCTATGAGTAGTCCCTTTATAAAACTAATCCAGGCCATTCCGTAATGACTTATGTTTAGTTTCTCTTTACTCCAACGATAAAGGTCTGCATGTTTCATTATAAAATAATCAATCATATTGTTCTCCTTATGTATTCAGTCCACTTGAAGAAGGAGGTATTCTCCACCATTCTTCAATGTCATCTGGTTCTTTTTGTTTGGGTGTTATGTCTTCTTTTGTTTGAGGTTTGATGTTCATTTTCCCTAACTGTTCTTTGTCAACACAATAGATGTTCTCTATCTTCTGGACACCATAGAACTCCCACGTCTTATAGAAGAGAGGTTCTTTATTCTCTCTTGCATAGTCTAAACAGGCTTCTTGTGTTGCAAACTCTTGAGGAAACATCATGAGGTCTTTCCCTCCTGTAACAGGATTAAATCCTGCTAATACCACTAGTATAATAAATGTTTTTACCATATTAATCCTTTCTAAAATTTAAACTCGAATCCTTCATACTTTACTTCTTCTTCCCAGTCGTATTCTTCTTTATGCTTATCAGGCTTAGGTGTGGAAGAAGTTTCTTCATTGTCGGACGTTTTGTCTTCTGCTTTTTCTTTCTCATCAGGTTCCTTCTCTTTGAATAGTGGTGAACTACAAACAAGTATCTCTAGTGGCTTATTGTCACCATCTATAAACGTTTCCCATAATGGTCCGTCGTGCATTCGCCCACAGTTCTCACAGTATTTCATATCATAAACCATTGTAAGAGATACGGAGATACCAGGAGTGTTGTCATACCAATCCAAAATACAATAAAGGACCATATATCTTTCATATCATAAACCATAAATTTCCTTTATGCCATCCTAGAACAACCATGAGTGTTATCATTGCAACCCAAAATACAACAAAGGCCCATCCATCATTCATATGCCTAATGTTAACCTTGCATCTTCACTCATCATCTCTTTTGAGAATTGAGGTGTATGTGTTAACTTCACGGTGACACTCTCTACGCCCTCTGTTCGTTCTACTGCTTCTTTAATATTCCCTGATATCAAATCACCAGCAGGACATAACATACTTGTTAATGTATGGACAATATCTACATGAGAATCTGTAATGTTTATCTCATAGATAAGGCCTAAGTCGTATACGTTGATGCTTGGCATCTCTGGGTCGTACACTGTCTTTAGTTCTTTTATTATTTCTTCTTTCATAATACCATATTCCATTGTGCATATGCGATGAATAGCCAAACGACTACTATCAGTATCCATCCCATCCATCGTATCATATAGTTCCCATAATCCACAAGACTGCAAATATCGTTAAACTAATCGTTACTGGTTCCATCTTCACCTTCTTTCTTTTCATTCTTAATCACTTGTTGTACACCTTGTGATATCACAACACCACCCAGTGTTACACTATGTCCGCCTACTGTAAACAAAACGGGTCCGCATCCTGATAAGAGTAATGCGAATACACAAAAGTATAATACAATAGCAAGGACATAAACAATTTTCTTACACATTTGTTCCACAAACCTAACATAAGTTATTATAGGTACAATAACCCATTGTCCCTAACAAGAGTACACCAATGAGAACACAAGGTCCAACATAGAAATAGTATATGGCGTTTTCACTTATATGTTTGCTCATTCTTTTTAACATCTTAAAAATCATTATCCCTTGCTCGTTCTTTTTCTCTTTTTCTTACACGAGCCATGTTCTGTTTCTTTTCTCTTAGTTTCTTTTCAGATGGCTTTTCGTAATACTGGCGTCTCCGTATCTCCTGCATTAGCCCATCTCTTTCAAGTTTCTTCTTTAGTATTCGCATAGCCTTTGTTACGTTGCCACCACGAACTTGTACTTCGATTGTCATTTATGCTCCTCCGCATGTGTTAAGTAGTATAAGAATAAGTAATACAATTACGGTTGTCTTATACATTATTATTAGTATGTTTTTTAATGTAATCAATAAGCCATGGATTATCCACGAATACAGTGGTTAAACCATTAGCAAATGTGTTTACTATTTTCTCCTCATCGCTGTTTGCTTCAAGTCCATATTGGTATACGATTCCATGCAGTATCTCATGTATCACCGTATTCACGCCAAATCGACTTGGTATGGTTGATTCTTTAAGTCCTATCTTCTGAGCCTGAGAGAAGAATTCGCCTTGTGCTTCTTCACAAGATGCAAATGTGTCAGGCCAGAAATCGAACGCATAGTCTATATACCCTATCTTAACCGAGTTCGGTATATGTTTATTCTTTTTTGATTTGTCCATATACTACTAACATAGCATAAAAAATCCGCTTTGGCAAGTAAAAAATTAATTAATTACGTATATAATAGTGTAAAAAAATTTCGCGGAAGGCGAAAGGTCTATGACCTTTGGGCTTTGGTAAGTATTTGGCCGCCGACATAAATAAAACTATGGAATTCTTACTAAAAGCAATCATAGGTGGACTTGTTATCGCTGGTGTCGTTACCGCGGCTGAACGAGGTAATCCTACGATAGGAGCGTTAATCTTGGGTATCCCATTGGCTAGTCTAGTGAGCATTATCTTTATGCACTATTCTGGTGTACAACCAGAGATATTCAGTCAGTTAGCAAGAGAAACTATCTACTTTGTTATGGTCAGTCTTATATTCTTTCCAATCTTTGCTTATACAATACTCCATTATGGGTTCTGGTTCTCTTTAGGCATATCACTATTTGTAACACTCTCTGCCCTTTATGGGCTTTTAAAGGCACTATAACTATGGCAAAAAAGATAGAAGTATGTAACGAGCCTTATACTGCAATATACTTAGACAGAATGGCAGACGGATATAAGATACAACCATGTTGTTTGTACAATGAGGGATTGATGGACTCGGGCAGACGAAAACAAGTCCACGACATCAATAATGTACAACTTGCCGCTCAAAACTTAAAACTAACAGAAGATACTTGTATCAACTGTATAAGTAAAGAGCGAAAGGGATGGTATAGTAAACGATTAGAGAGTCTGAAAACAAAGCCATCAAAAGGATTAGTCAGATGGGACTTACGACCAGGCAACACGTGTAATCTAAAGTGTGCAATGTGTAATCCAGGAAACAGTTCTAAATGGATGGAAGACATAAAGATATATGAAAAGTATGAGAATGAATACTCAGACTCTAACCTTGAACTAGATTGGGATTGGATTTATTCACACTGCGTTGATAAAGCAGAATTCATATATATTGCTGGCGGTGAGCCATTCTATATGAAGCCAGTTCAAAAGTTTTTAAAAAACCTGTCAAATCATTCTTGGAATTGTCAGAACACTCACATCACTATTCAAACAAATGGTATAAGTAACACACCTGCATTTTTAGAAATCTTATCTAAATTTGATAAACTACATTTCAGTGTAAGTGTAGATGGTTGGGGAGAAGTTAACGAGGTGGTTAGATTCCCTACAAAACACGATGAACTCTTAGTTGGAATACAAGAACTGATTGATGTGAAACCACATCGACTCGATTACAATATAACAGTACAAGCAATGAATCTACTGAACATCGATACTCTTGTTGAAGAATTTAGTAATCGTAACTTTCTAGTTAATCCTGGTGAACCTTATACTATGTTTAATTTAAGGAATCCATTCTATCTTAATATCAATGCTTTAAAGCCTGAGGTAATAGAAAATTCCGATATCAAAGAGAAACATGTCATGGGCTTTATCGAAGAATACAAATACGACCCAAAGAATAACATCCGAATGCAAAACTATCTATTAGAATTAGATAAGGCACGAGGAACAAACAGTCCAAAGATAATGCCTTGGTGCTTTGTATAAGCATTTAAATCAAAAACATATGACTTAATTAGATAAATATATAGGATTTATGCTTGACTTCAGGTATAGATTCATGTTATACTTACTTATATATGAGAAAATGGAGAAATATTAATGTTTAAAATGAAAAACTTAATACTAGTGGCATTGGTGATTACCTTAGGTGGTTGTGCATCATTCACTGAATCGGTTATTGCTATTCCAGGCACTATGGTCGATGCCGTTGGCGGCGTTGCATCTGCAACTTGGAATCTATTAACTGGTTGGATACCAGGAGTTGGACCAGAAGTGGCTGATATTCCAGTACCAGAAGTCGTAGAAGAAACGGTAGTTGCGGAGTAATGAAGTGAGAAGACTTTCACAGAAGTTCCTAGCCCGAATAAAATGGAGATATGACCAGTACTACCTAGGAAAATCATATCAACAAAGACGTGATAATGCTATGAAGATGGCTCACAATTGGACACATGAGTATCCAACTGGAACACCATTGATGTTTATCCGTGATGAAATACTTGCTAAGTGGGAAAGAGCAGACAGAGAAGCGGCTGGTGAAACAGTCAACAACTTTGCTGAGAAGATGCCATCGTTTGATGAAGACGCTATGGCAGCCTTTAAAAACTCAAAGCAAGATTAATACCCTATCGTAACTCTGACGATTTAAAACAAACCGAGCGTGACTCTACACACTCCCAGTCAAAGTGTTTAGATATTTACCGACAATAAGGTAGGAGCGGACAGAACGATAGGCTGTCGCTGAATTCGTAACCAGCAAAAGAATTGCTACAGACTGTATTGTGTTATGCGATATAATACTAGTTGGTGACAATATATGATACTCCTAGTATCATTATGATTGAAAATATTTGATTGGTAAGTGGTTGTTTTAACTTAAGCATTTGCCAATCTTATATTCAATTATGATAAATATTCACAACAAGTAATGAATTGGAGACACCCATGACAGAATCTTACATATATGAATCACCAGATGGTGGCAAAACAGTTACAAGACGTAAGTTTGGTGAGAGCAAAAAAGAAACTATTCAAACTGCTGACGAAGTAGTCACGGAGTTATTTGGTGGTGAACCTGCGGTATCAACACTTACAGAAGAGCAAATAGAAAATAAGTTTAAAACCCTACGTGAAACTTTGAAGTCTGCACATGTTCGTGCGAATTGGACACAAGATTACACGATGGCAAAGCATGTTAGAGAGACAGAAGACTTAGTATCACAGTTAGAACGTGATGTTCGTGTTGCATCTGAGACTGCCAAACTGGCAATAAAGAGTATAAACAACGATAATTCTTAAGAATTTACTGAAAAACAACGCAAAAACTTGACAGATACCACTTTTATGCTATAATAATAGTATATTTAATAAGAGAGGTAACTGATATGAAAGAGAATGACTTGTTTTTAGACAACTATCTTCGTAAAATTACAGAAGATTTCAAAGGTTTTGCTGAAAGTTCAAGCAAAGCAGTAAGCAAAGAATGGTACAGTGACCCTGCGCCACGTATTAAAGAGTTTGCCAATGAACTAGAATTGAAATTCGGCAACAAATATATTAAAATCTTGAGTGGCGGTTCTGCTCACTCATTCATTGTCAACACTGACAAAGATTCCAAATTTAAAAAGGGTGATATTCTAATGGCGGCTTCATGGTCAACGCCAGCGAGGAACTTTCCTCGTGGGAATATTTTTGATACTGACTATAATGTCCGTTGGACAGGAGCGTAATCATGGTTAAGAAGGTAACAACTTCATATTTACTTAAAGTGGTACTTGCATTAACTGTTTTTATAATTGGATTAACTTCGATATATTCTGTGAAGATATCTAAATTAGAAGGACAAGTTGAGGCACACCAATTGGCAATGACATTTGCCAATCAGGCTATTCATACTTTGTATGATGAAACTTTATTTCTAAAAGATAAGGGGATTGATAATGAATAAGATAGCAAAGTTTATTGATAACGAAAGAAACCAACCTTGGTCTATTCGTATCGTTGAAGAAGGCGACAAGTATGGTCGTGATGATTGTTTAACATATGAAAAAGAAGAACCAGTCATTGAATTCTATGATGGTGATAATGAGTTTGATAAGCACACAGATGGAACGATGCTTGGTCAATTTGTTTCTAGGTATTATATTTCTACTATCATGGACGGTAAAGGTGGTGGATTAAATCTTATGGGTTATGAACCTAAATGGCAAATTGAAAGTCTTGCAATGGATTCAATCCGTGATTACATTCAGAAGTATGCTAACACAGAAGGTTGGTCTTGGGAAGAAGATGGAATGTTTAGTCACAAGTTTTTTAAAAACGGAGTCGAACTAGTTAAGTAATTCAAACCTATAGTTTAAACAAGGGAGCCGAAAGGCTCCTTTTTTGTATCTACCCTATTGATGTTACAGACTTAAGTTCGAACATTATAATTAACAACGTATTTATAAATAAAGTAGAACATAATTATTACCTTTAGAGGAGTTTTACATGAAGTTTATACAGGTGGTGTTAGCATTAACACTCGCAACCTTTTCAACAATGACGTTTGCGGACACTACAAGTAGTGGAGCAACAACTAACGACCAGACGAATACTTCTGGGTCGAACACAACAATCACAGGTGGTTATTCAGCAGAGAATACAACAACATATTCCTCTGGTTCCACTAACGATACTACTAGCACTACAACGAATACAACAAACAATAATAACAATTCTAAAGTTCCAGTGCCTACTGCATCAGCACCAGGTATGAGTGCGTACTCGCAAGATATATGTGCTACTGGTAAATCAGGTGGATTACAATTGCCGGGTGTTGGTATTACAGGTGGTTCTACATCACGTGATATGAACTGTGAACGTATGAAACTTTCCAAACTATTGAACGACTATGGTATGAAGGTGGCCGCGGTTGCCATCCTTTGTCAGGACCCACGTGTCTTTGAGGCCATGGAACAAGCCGGAACTCCTTGCCCATTTGAAGGCAAAATTGGTGGAGCGGCAGTCAAGCAATGGAAGAAATATGATATCGAAAGACCAGACTACGACAAGTATGTTGAGAAGATGGATGACAGATTGAAGATTGATGAACGTATTGCTAAAGATGAAGGCACACTAGAAGAAAACGAATCATTGAAGGTAAATATTAAAGACGTTTCAAAACAAAACGAAACTCTAAAAGATGACATTGAAGACTTGAAGAAAGTTCAGAATGAATTGATTGCGGCACAGAAAGCAGAAATTGAACGTCTTAAGAAAATAGTAGAACAAGAAGCAGAAGAGGCCAGAATTATAAGACTACAGGCTGAGGAAGATGCAAGACAAGAAGAAGCGGCTCAATGGGCTGATGCTGAACTAGATAGACTTGAGGCTCTAGCAGACGGAGAGATAATTGTAGAAGAGTTACCACCTGTAGAGATAACTGATGAAGTTGTTGTTGAAGAAACAGAAGATGGTAGAGTTAAACTTGTAATCCCTGTTACGCCTGGAAGATAAATCATGCGTAAACTGTTTCTAGCAGTTATAGTTCTTTCGCTAGTAAGCAATCATTATGTTTATGCCGAGACTACACAGACTACGACTGTAACTTGTGTTGATACTGTTGTTCCTGTTGTGACTGAAAACATTCCAATAGAGGGCGATACAACCACGACTACAACTACAACCACTAATTGTACAACTACGGTAGTTACAACTGTGACTACTCCTGAAAGTACAACAACTACCACATCTGTATCAGAAAATCTCACAGACTCTGGCAACATTCTAACTAACTCTACATTCGGTTCAGGCACGACATTCAGTTCAACCGGTTGGACTATAGAAGACGCACATAGTCATCCGGCATTTCCTAATGCAGGCGGGGCATCCTCGCCAACTGTTGGTGGTTCTGTTGCGGCAGAAGATGACACAGTAATAACCCAAACAGTAGCATCAGTTAAAACTAAAACTGGTATGTCTGATGCCGAAATCAAAAACGGATTCAGGTCAACACTAAAAGCAAGGATATGGTTTTGGAACAATTACGGACAAACTGTATGGCTTAGACAAAGAGTTACTGATAGCAGTGGCAATACTACTACACAAACTAGAACTATAACAGAGTCTGGTTGTGGTTATAATAATTGTGGCGAATGGACAAACTACGATGATACGTACATTCAAGGCTCAAATAACTCAGATGACTTCGCTATTGAAGTTGAAGTCTCAAATGATGTACACAACTACACAGGACACGCTCACGTTGGACCAGACATTGATGACATAGAATTAAACATTTATCATAACGAAATTACAGAGACAACACAAACAGTAGCGGCATCTACCTCTTCATCTACGGCATCAACAGTAGCAACAACTGTAGCAGTTGTAGAAGAGATTGAGTACTGTTGGCAAAAGACACCATCAACTTGTGCTGACCAACCTGGACTAGATGAAATTACAGAAGATGTTGATACAGCAATTGAAGAAATAGCAATTGAAGAAATAGAAGAAATAACAGTCATTGAAGTTGTTAACTTAGATGTAGTAGAAATTGAAATCATTGAGGTTACAATGGACGAGGCAATCGACATGGAACTTTCATTTGAGCCTGAACAATCATTTGAAGAAGCATTCACTAGCATCATAGAAGAAGCAGGAATGGAAGAAGAATTTGCAGATGCATTAGCAGAAGAGAATATAACAGAAGAACAATTCTTTGAAGAGGTTCAGAATGTTATGACAGAAGAGATGGGCACACCAGAAGTAACAATGGAAACTCCCACTGTTATTGAAGATGCACCAGTTGTTGAAGATGCACCAGTTGTTGAAGATGCACCAGTTGTTGAAGATGCACCAGTAGAAGAAACTCCAACAATAGAGGATGAGGCGCCAGTTGTTGAAGAAGAAACTCCAACTGAAACAGAAACAGAGCCAACAGTTGAAGAAGAAACTCCAACTGAAACAGAAACAGAAACAGAGCCAACAGTAGAAGAAGAAACACCAACTGAAACAGAAACAGAAACAGAAACAGAAACAGAAACAGAGCCAACAGTTGAAGAAGAAACTCCAACTGAGACTGAAACTGAGGTTGAAGAAGAGACCGAGACTGAGACTGAAACTGAAACTGAAACTGAGGTAGAAGAAGACACTGAAACTGAAGAAGCCGAAACTGAAACCGACACCGACACTGAAGTTGAAGAGCAAGAAGAGACTGATGCTGAAGTTGAAGAAGATGGCGAAGTAGAGGTCGATGAAGCAGAGATAGAAGCACAAGTAGAAGAAATACAGGCAAGTATCGAAAGAGTTATTGCTCGTGTTCAGGCAAACCTTACTCGTATTGATTTGAAACTTAAAGCAACATCATTCGTATTAGCACAAGCAATGATAGACATGCAACCAGATTTAGATGAATATACATCACAGGTATTATATGACCCAGTACAATTACCAGATAATAATGACTGGTATGCTGAAAGTACAATCTTAGAAGTATATGGTAGGTCAGTTTACCAAGATGCAACACTAGGAGAGTATGCTGATAACGACCCGATGGCAGTATATGAGGAAGAGATAAATAGGAATAACAATAATATAAGCCGACTTGAGGCTGAATTGGAGGAATTAGAAAATGAACTTAATGAATAAATTAACAACATACGCATCACTGATAGGTGTTATTGGTGCAATTGGTGGTGGCTTTTATGCATGGGGAGAGTTTAACACTCGTTTGGATGCAATTGAAAGTAAGAAAGCAATTAATGTTGCGCCACTTGAAGATAAGATTGTATCTATGAATGAGAAAGTCTCAGCATTAGAAGTAGACTTGATTGATAGAATCACTGCTTTAAAAGAACAAGTAGAGGGCAACAGTGAACTAGACTTGGTTGAATTAGAGTTAGCAATCGAAGATGTTGAAGTAGCAATCTCAGAAAAACTAGATGTTCTTGGTGCAGACTTGGGAGCAATGAAAGATACTTTAACTGAAATGGATAAGAAAGTACGTATCGTTGAGAAAGAAAACGAACTGCAGGACGAGAAGATTGAATCAAATAGGTTGAAAGCATCTAATCCGTTAGCAGGTTAGTAGGAGAAAATAGCATGAACAAATGGATATGGATAGTCTTAGGCGTAGTAGGATTTGTCGCTCTCATGATTTGGGGCGTTGAAGCAACTATGTGTAAGGAAGCACTCAACTGTGTCTCTTAGTGAATTAGAAAGAAGTACAATGACTTGGCGATGGGCTGCCTTGTCACTCTATCTTCTAATTTGCTTTTACGATTTTATGTTCGTACCTATTTGGTATGGGCTTACAAGACCAGATGTAACTTCATTGTTACTATTGGTCAAAGAGACCGAAGAAGTTTTAGTGCAATTAGAATTGATGAGTATGATTACTGCTCAACATAGTCCGTTTACTTTAATGGGCGGTGGATTATTCCACTTGGCATTCGGTGCAATACTTACGGGTAGTGCAGTAGGGATGAAAAAATAACAGGAACACTATGAACGATATAGAACGACTAAACAGAAAATGGATTAATGTGATTCTTTTCCTAGCGTCCTTTTGGATTACTTGGGAAATTGGTCTATACTTAATCAAATAAGAATATACTATAAATAATACTAGACGAGGTAAATTGCTAGGGAGAGGGCAATGTCATATAAAGAGTTTATTATAGATGGGTACGAACGTATCATTCATATCGAACATGAAGCATCTGGACTAGACGCCTTCATAGCAATTCATAACACAAAATTAGGTCCCGCAATCGGTGGGATAAGATGTCATAATTATTCAAACACAGCCGCACAGTTAGATGATGCTTTACGTTTAAGTGAGGGCATGACTTTTAAGAATGCCGCGGCAGGATTAAATCACGGTGGTGCAAAGACAACCATCAACGCATTAAAAATTAAAGACAGAGCGTTAGCATATCAAATACTAGGACAAGAAGTAGATGCACTTAAGGGTATATACATTTGTGCTGGTGATGTAGGCACGACAGTTGAAGATTTATTCAAAGTCAAAGACGCAACTGAGTATGTTGCAGGCATATCATTAGACAGTAGTTTGCCAACTGCATTGGGAACTCACACGAGTATCAAAGCATTACTCAAAAGAGATGGCTTAAAAATAAAAGACCAAACATTCACAGTCCAAGGTCTAGGCAAAGTAGGTAAGCATCTAGTTGAAATGTTAGATGGCAAGATAGAAGCCTATGACCCATTCGTTAAAGACTTAGATGGCGTAACTCATATAGAAGAAAGTGAACTAATGAATGGAGAGTTCTATGTTCCTTGTGCATTGGGTGGAGTTCTGAATGGTTTCTCACTCGCATCAATCAAATCAAAGTATGTATGTGGCAGTGCTAACAACATGTTTGATAGCAGAAACGATATCATCACGGCTCATAATATGGGCATCAAGTATGTACCAGATTTTATCACAAACTGTGGTGGAGTTATTGCAGTAGCATTAGATTTTGATAATAAAGATTACAATACAGCACTTACAACTGGTCTTACTAAAAGAATTAATAAGATTTTAGATAAGGCTGAATCTGATAATATACCTGTTCAACATGCGGCAGAAGAACTAGCCAACAATCGGTTAAAAAAATGAAGATAGGTATATTTGGCGATAGTTGGGGATGTGGAGTTTGGGGCCTATTTAAAGGGAATGACTGGACTGATAAAACAGATTACGGAATAGTTCATTTAGGTATTCAGCATTATCTTTGGAAAACTAATGTTGATGTAGTAACTAACTTTTCAGTGCCAGCGGTTAATAATAATTCGATTCTAGAAAATTTAAAAAAATACCACCAAAACTTTAATATTAATATTTTTATAGTAACAGAACCTTTTAGAGACTTTAACTGGCAACCACATCTATATGATTCCAATAAAACATTTAAACAAAATTGTGAACAACGTCTTGATTCTCAGTTAAAAGAAATAGAAACTTTATGCGGCGAGTCTTGTATTGTTGTTGGTGGTTGCCACAAGATTAGTAAAAATTATAATTTCATGCACACTGTAAATTGGTGCGAGTTAATGGATAGCAATGTAGATTGGCCAGTTTATTACGCTCAACCAGGACATATAGGACAAAAACTAAAACAAAATGAAATAATAATAAATGGACCAAAAATAAAAGAGGCATTACTAGATGAAGAGGCTTCCGACAGGCATTATAAAATCACGAGAGATTTACAGGACAAATACTTTACACGATGTGGCCATCCAAACATACATGGACACGAAATTTTATATAAAGAACTCCAAAGAGTAATTTCATAAATACGTATTAAGAGAAACTTAATATAGAAAGGAGGACAAAGATGAGCATGGAGTTAGTACACAAACATATTATACTAAGAATAGAAGCAAAGAGTCCACCCACTGAAGAGAACCTTAAAGCGTGGATGATTGAACTCGTAGATAAAATTGGAATGAAAATTCTAGCAGGTCCCATATCAGCCAACATAGATTATATGCCTGGCAACAATGGTCCAACTTGTGTTGTTATTATTGAAACATCACATTTCGCATGTCATGTGTGGAATGACGTTGACCCAGCCCTAATACAATTAGATGTTTACACTTGTGGTCCTTTCGACCCAAAGAAAGTGATAGAACACATTCAAATTTGGGACCCAGTAAAAGTAGAATACAAATACTTAGACAGAGAGTTTGGATTAAATGAGATAGAGATATAATGGGAATGCTAATTGTTGGCGCCCTTTATATTTGCTTTATAGCA
>Ga0181395_1000728_pt1 | contig 13673 bp, 24 predicted proteins | sample 18SPOviralmetaG_FD_130124 | JGI IMG/M metagenome (GOLD analysis project Ga0181395, IMG submission 130124) | Marine viral communities from the oligotrophic San Pedro Time Series (SPOT) site, San Pedro Channel, CA, USA - 18 SPOT_SRF_2010-12-16 | ecosystem: Environmental > Aquatic > Marine > Strait...
TAACAGTCACCTGCTCTACCAACTGAGCTAAGGGGCAATATATGTGTGATTAATATAATCTAAAATAACACATAGCACGGCGCCTGTCAATGTGTAAATAACAAAATCTATGTAAATAGCCTTAGACGAGTAAGGATCTAGTTTCACTTTTCAATCCATACAATTGAATATTCATCATTCATTAGTTTAATACTTTGATAATTTATTGTTACTGGATGTAAACATTGATTTTTAACCTTTATCGCAACTAATTTTTTGTCAGTGCCAGATAAATAATTTAATTTTTCATATTTGCACTCATCTGATAATATTGCGGTATGTTCGGTTGGATATACAAAATTGTTATGACCGAGTTCGGACAAATAACATATCACATTGTGTTTATTATTAATCTCCATTCCATCCCCAAAGATAATCTTTCCATAATTCAGAAATTTGATTTTTACCAACAGTTCTCAGTATATCATATTTTGGTTTTTTAGGTATTCTTAAAAGTTTCATATTTGCCTCTTCAGGGGTTCTATTACCTTTTTTTTGATTGCATCTTTTACAGGCTGCAACTAAATTGTGCCAAGTATTAAGCCCGCCTTTGCTTTTTGGAATTATATGATCTAGAGTTAATTTGTCAGTAGGAAATTCTTTATTACAATATTGACACTTATTCTCATCTCTAAGGATAATTTCGCGACGGTGTGCAGAAACAACTTTAAAATGAAATTTTACAAACCTTTTTAACACTATTACCGCAGGTAATTTAAAACTATCACTTACAGATTTAATTTCATTTTTATAATTTTCAATTGCTTGAGCTTTGCCAATTAAACACAATACTAAGGCTTCTACTGCATCAACAATCTCAATTGGTCTATATGATACATCAAGCTTTAGCGTCTTAGTGTTGTTGTTTATTGTTGTATGCCTCATATTTTAACTAGTGATTATATAACTCAGTTTATGAAGTTGTCCAAATTATATTTTTAAAATTTTCGGGCTCAAGTTCATAATAATCAGTTTTCCATTCTGATTGTTCAAAAAAGTTTAAGTTAATCCACTCATTTCTAAGTTCCCAAAGTTTTTCTGCTTCTTCATCCCAATCTTTGCTAAGGACAAAGTTTTCAATTTGTTGTTTTTTCGCTTGCACTGTTTCATAATTAAAATCATCCCATTCATAATGAAACACCTCAAACACGCGACCAGCACGATCTACATAATCTATACTAACATCAATTCCCCACTTTGGTTGCATCTTGATAACTTTCCAAAGCATTGGGTTGATTCCGGAATATTTTATCAATTGCTCGCGCGCTCTGCCGGAAAAAGCCTTTCGTTCAAATAATTCACAGTGATTAAAATGAGCACCGGTGTTTTTATCCCAACTCATCCATGGTTTGTGAATAACCCAGTCCTCTCTTCGTAAACTTAAATTATAATTTGATATATCTGCGTAAGCTTGTTCAATAGCTGTTAAATGATAACCGTTCTGGTCAAACAAGTTTGTGCAATTAGTGTCCGACAAAATACTGGTTTCTGCTAATTCTTTTTTCCAAAACCCTTTCTTATCGAACGAAGATTTTAAAATTTTTATTTCTTTCATTTTTCAGAATGTTTATTACCAATATTATTTTTTTGTTCCATTTCAGAACCACGGTGTTTTCTAAATCTATCAACGAGGTCACTTGATGCATCAGCTTTATAATCACCGCCAATACCCCAAAGCAGTTCAACACCCAATTCTTCACATACATTTTGTTCTGGTGTATTTGTCTTTCCTCTATCACCGCCGTTAGCAAAGTATGTTGGTTTCAATCTTCTAATAGCTTCACATACGGTACCGTCGTTATCATTAACAGAATCTACTAATATAACGCCTTTAAGAGCATTTAGTATTTCAGCACGTCGGTCCCATTCCATAAAAACAAACCCTTTTTTTCTATGCAACCAAGCATCTGTATTAGCAATCACAATTACATCGCCATATTGTGAAGCTTCTAAAATCATTCTGATATGACCAACATGAACTGGGTCAAATCCGCCCGATACCATAACTGTTGGTTTTCTTTCATCATCTTCAGTCATTATTACTTCTCCTTACTAAATAAAGTTTTTTCTTTGACTTTTTTAAATTCGCCATTTTTTAAAATGCAAATTTCATAATCATAAAATTCATTTTTATCGTGATATATGTTTAATATAACACATTTTTCAGAAATGTTTTTTAAAAGTTCTGATATTATATCTTCATCGTTTTTATATGGTTCATAATAAACTATATCATCAATTTTAAATTTTTTCGCATTCATAGGGTTTACCGTTATTATCTTCTTCGTAATGTTTTAATAGATATACTGGCACCGCTTCAAATTTGTGATTCTTTAGCCAATACACTTTTGCAATCTTGTGTGAATACGTAATTGTTGGGTTTATCTTTCTTTCATAAATTTTTAATACTATACCCACTCTAGGTTTCATCGGAGTATTAAAATAAGCTATATAGTTCACTTCTTGCACTATATCTCCTACAACTATAATATCTATATTAGAAACCACAACAATTTAATTATTGTCGCTTTTAAAACCTTTAGATCTTAAATCTTGAAAAAGTCTTTTTTCACACACAACTTTTTCAACTTCTTCAGTTTCTAAATCATATACATCTTTGATATCCCAAAGTGATCTTTCTAAACCATCGTTGGTAACCCTATGAGATTCTATTTCTTTTTTATGAAATCCAAATTTCTTTTTTATAAATTCAAACATTTTAATTCCTTTTAGATAAATAGTTCAAATTTAAAATGGTGGAGATGGCGGGAGTCGAACCCGCGTCCAGAATAATTCCAACTGTAGTCATTCACAAGCTTATTCAGTTTCTATATCATAAACTGACAAAGATAGATGGTTATAAAATACCGCTCACCATCTTATTGCGATAAGTTTTTTTAATTTTTACAACTTGTCTGTTGTGTTGAATAGATTGGAAAGAAGGTTCTATTCGACCTCCCTACTAAGCTGCTAAGCGCTGTTCGAAGTGGTTGTTGTTGTTTGCAACTAGTTTTTTTGAACTGTTAAGGTCGTATCTAACCTGCTTGCACTATTCCTTTTCTTTACCCTGTCGAATCCATATCATCCCCGTGATTTTTTGACTATGATACCAAGTGGAGTATAATTGATACTGTCAAGCCAAATTCGAATTTCTTTGTTTGCTTTTTTCTTCTCGCAAAAAGTATATCCAATACTCTTTTTAGCGGCTTTCAATGCTGCATTTTCGGTGCTGTGTTTACTTACTAATTCACCTTGAATATAATTTCCATCATACTTATACACTTTCCACATTACAATACTCCATCAATTGTTTGTTTAATCAAGTTTTCGTTGAAGCCAACTTTTGCGTCTCTTATAATTAAATCTTTATCTAAAAAAATATAAATTGGAAAACCTGATATTAAATAACCAGTTAAACCAGCTGAATCTACTACATATTCGCGGCTAGCCTGTAGAATTGGTACGGTTGTAATACCATGACTATCAACCCAATTAGTTATTTCATCTTCGGTTGGAGGGATGCCGTGAGTAAAACCGTCTACTAAAATGGTAACAATTTCAACCTCTCCACCATAATAATCATGTAGGCCCTGTGTATACATACCAGCCGATTGACATGGGCCACACCAACTAGTTGAAAAATTTAAAACTACAACTTTACCGCGGTGTTCATATAATTCCCATATTGAACCAAACTGGTCGTATAAGAAAATATTGCAAACACTAGAGCCTAAATTCTTTTGGTCACAGTCGGGAGCTTCATTAACACCGAATTCTTCTGGTATAATAACCACAGAAGACTGAGTATCAATAGATTTAGTGGTTTTTAATTCAGCAGGACCACAGGCCATCAGCATTAATAATAATTTAATCATTTTCAAAATAATCTCTTGTTTTAAAATCTTTTAAGTGTTTCATATATTCAGCATATGTAATGCCTAAAAATCTAGCTGCATCTTTTTTTGATTTAGCAACTGAGAGTGAATACTTAAGCAAACCATCTCTGACAATATAAGATGTTCTTCTCCATAAATCAAAACCATATAATCTATTGTTTATATTTTTAGAAGATAGTTCTAATTTAATTGCAATCAAATCTTCTAACTTTAAACTATTAATACAAACTAACATACTATCATTAATCTTATTATGTTCTTTTAATTTATTAATAGTAGATATACTTGATAATGTATTGGCTGTCATAAATTATATGTGATTAGTGATTAGTGAGAAGTGATTGTCACAAACAAAGTGTAACGTTAATCTGATATTTTGTCAAGGATAAAATTGAAAAAAAATTATATATCAAGTTCTAAGGGCGCGCCTTCATCGGGTTCTTGTGTTTGAACATCTTTATCTTGTTGAGCCATATTATATGCCTGATTGGTCGGCTCGGGCACTTCTGGCGCTAATTCTTCCTCAAATTTATTGAAATACATCTTAAGATTTGCTATTAAGTAATCATAAAATAATTCTTGATCTTCAGGATCTGACAGCAACTCATAAGAATCAATAACATTTGTTTCTATTTTTTTGTATGATTCGTATGCCATATTACGCCCCGTCTCGTCACCTTCGACATCCTTTCCGAACGAATCTCTCGGATTTTCTTCCTTTTCCGCATCTTCAGCTGATTTTTCGGCATCTGTGCGAATATCAATAAACTTATCATCATCAGGGTTATTGCCAACATCTATATCTATTACCTCTTCTAAATCTTCTTCATCCTCACCAGCTTCGTTATTCATGATGGCTGGCGTAAGTGAGTTTTCTACAGCATTAATAATGTGAGCGCGATATGATTCTCTTTGTGAATCATTAGTAGTCAGTGATTTATAGTCCTCTTCTAATATTGGAACTATTTTTTTCAACAACTGTTCCAGAACATTAATTCCAGTTGACTTGTTGGGTGTTGGATCAACATCCGGTACCCCTCCACGTTCATTAATATTGTTTTCTTCAAGCTTCATAAATCCGCGGATGACTTCTCGCAACTTTTCTTCTTGTTCATTTACAATATTTTGACGTTTATGTTTGACAGCGCGAATCGCAAGTCTTATATTATCTCTAAGGGTTTTTTCTTCACTAGGGTTCATTGGGTAATGCCTCTCTTCATAATTAGTTCCATAACTTCATCAATCAAACTTAAATCCATATATTTGTTTGCTTTCTTGGTTTCCTTTTTATCTTCAGGGTCATTATCCGACCCATATCGCAAAGGGGCGCTATATCCCCCTATGCCGGCTGTTGATATCTCTGACATGGATTCTAATCCAAGTATATCTAATATAACATTAACATTTTCTCCACCCACAAAGTCTTCCAACATTTTACGAGCTACATCGCTCTTAGCGGCTTCTACTAATACAAATCTAAGATCGCTAGCGTGGAATTGTCCGGGCGGTTTGCCGGCCTTAACACTTGGCATATTATTGTATAAATCAGAACCTTTTTCTTTCTCAGCCATTAATAATTTTTTGTATTCTGATGAATGTTCCGATGGTATGACCGCTGTGCCTTCAGGTGACAATAGCTCAACACCTTGTTTAATATATTGTTCCGCTCCGGCCCATCTTTTCCAGTCGCAATCTTTAGAACTACAACCAAGAAAAACACTATCACCTACATTTAGAGGTCCTTCGTCACCAACATATTCATATGCAGCGTTAATTGGGGAAGCGTGGTTCTTTGAAACTCTTACTTCTACATTTGGTAAGTCTCTAACTAATATATTCCATATTTTAAGAGAATCTTCAGCGGTAATCTCTCGTCCGTTTGGTAAAGTTCTTCCTTGTTTGGTAGGTTTTGATATAATTACTATAACTTCATCTGCCATATTGGCATACTTTCGGACCATATCTAAATGCCCCTTATGAGGTGGCTTGAATGCGCCCGGAACAACGGCTACTTTTTTAGGGTAATCGGCGTCGACGACCGGATCATCATCTTCATCATCTATATCAAATTCATCTTCTTGTTCCTTAATATCGCCGGTAAATTTATCGCCTTTGTCAATAGCAAAGTTAGCTCTACTAAATTCTAAGCGGTCTACAAACTTGATACCATTTCCTTTATGATCAACTGCTACGTAGCCCTCTGGATTACTAGCAACCAAATCTCCAGAACCATCATCAACAAAATGTTTTGTATTGTAAACTGCATTATTGTATTTTTGAATAAATATGTTTTTTGCTTCAAACAATAATCGACTCACTTTAAAGATATTAAGAATATCGTCTTTTCTTTCATTAAAAGATTGTAAAGTTTGTTGAGCATTTTGAGTTGCTCTTTGCTTACCTTTGTCACTTTTTAATTTATTTATTTTCTTTTGAACTCTTTCAGAATACCAATTTATAAATCCTTCATATGATTTGTCAGGATTTTCCAAAAATCCACCAGACTTGATTTCACTATTAATGTAAATATTTAAAAAAGCAAATGGTAAATCATCATAATTAATTTGTTCGTTCACTGAGTCAGCCTCTTTGACTAACCTAATAATCTCAGATTCTTCTTCATCAGTTAAAGTAACTACACCTGTGTCATCTGTAAAAAAAGCATCATCAAACCAAACACCCGGTGCTTTACGAAGACCTGATATATCAGCCCCAAAACTAGCACCACTATCTAAGCTATTATACGTTGTGTGAAAAACAATTCCAAATTTTGCTTGTTCTATTTGTTTTCCAAGTTCAGAATTTACCGGTACCGCATAAACAATAGTATTTGGTTTAAATTTATAATGAGGTTCACCGTCAATCTCAGTGGTGCTAATCATACCATCATCAAACATAAAATCACCTTGGAGGATATTTTTGATGTTTAGTGCGGGTAAATATTGCAATGCTTTGGTGAGTTTATCAACAAGACCCGGTGCATGCCCATGATTCTTTACAATATCTTCTTTTGTATAATTAATTTTTGGAACTTTATTAAATATGGATTTGGTGCCAACAAAGAATTTACCGTTGTCCGGATTAATACCAGCAAAGATAGCCGGCGCTCCGTCCCATTTGACGGACGTTTGAATCTTAGAGCCGGTATTACCCTTAAGAGTTTTTAAAAGCTCCAGAAGGAAGGCTCTGGCCATTTTATAGCCATCTGGGCCCTGAGTAAGGACCAACTCTTCCAAATGAGTAAGGTGAGTGTTAGCTTTAGCCATTATTGTTCCTCAGTATTAGATTCTTCGATAATTGTTAATTTCTCTTGAAGAACACCAATGTCATTTTGCATTTTGCGTGCAAATCTCTTAACTTCGCGTAAATGTTGTCTAGCTAACTGCATTCTACGTTTTTCAGTTAGTGTTCTGGGTTTTAGATTGGAAATAATTTCTTGGAGACCCTGAATATAGGTAAAGATAGATTTTTCATCTACGCTCTCTGTTAAGAAATCTTTCCACGCTTTGTCTAATGACATTGATTGTTCCTCTTTTGAATATAATAATAAAAGTTTGTATATAAACTTGTTTCTGCTTTTTTTAAGTGCAACTTTTATACTTGCGAGTCATATTATTAACCTCGTAAGTGTTTGCGAAGAACAGCAGCAATTGCTTCCTTCAACTCTTGTTGGGAGTCAGATTCTTCCATTTTGTCATCATCATCGTGGTCTTCACCTTCTTCCATTTTATCATTGTCATCACAGCCTGCGGCTTCTTCCACTTTGTCCTCATCATGTTTTTCGCCTTCATCAACTTTCTCTTCCTCGTCCAAAGCACTAGCTTGAGCTAATTCTTCCACGGGCTCTTCGGTGGATTCCTCAACGGTTTCCTCAGTGCTTTCTTCAACAGCTTCTTCGGTAACTTCTTCTTCACTCTCTGCTTGTAATTCGCCTTTTCCATCAAATTCTTCAAACTCCTGTAATGTATTAAATTTAAATCCCCATGCTTCTGCAAGTATAGTTCTCAATTCTTCATTTTTCCAATCTTTTGTAGACATCTTTAAATCTCCTTTTTGTAGATGTTCGTAGTAAATAGTGTTTTCTTTCTTTAACATATCCTCAAAATCTCTTAAACACATACTTCCATCACGATTTGCTTTTTTTTCCATATCTCTTAAATGTGGATTTTCCTGTGCGTAACCCGGGCTAGCGTCATAATCATTATCGAATTCTCCATCACAATTTTGTTTATGATGAACTAATTCATGACCCAAGGAACGAAGTATATCTTTTGTATGCCTATTAGACACATATAACGTTACTGCTTTCTGATTCGGATCATAAAAAGCAGTTTTTCCTAGAGGATTTTTTGCATTCTCAATGTCTGTTTTCAAAAACAATCTTGGAGGTTTATCAAACCCAATTTGTTTTTGTGCAAAGGGCATAAATTTACGAATTAAATCTTTGAGAATATCATGCATAACTAAACCAGTATAAGTTAATTAGTTAGTAATTAAAGGTTTTTTCTATTTCCAATCACTGGTTTTAAATAGATAGTAAACAATTCAATTAACTTATTATCACTTGAATTAAACGGTTTAATTGTTGATATCGAAACTACCCTGTCAGCAACCACTTTATTATCGATTGAAACTAAAATGCCAAAATTTGATACCCATTCTTCTGATTCAGTATCCCATTTCGACCACTCAACAATATCACCTATCTCAAAATCTTCTGCTATCCCGGAACCAAACGGTCCTTTTTCATCCATTATAATAAACCATCCAAGAACAAATACCTTTCTCTAAATATGTTTGACATTTATTTAAAGCTTTATTATAATCTTTTATTGGTCTACTGATTTTTATAGTATCATCTTCGATCCATTTTACTAAAACAGATCTACTAGTAACAGAACGATCACCGTCAAAACGGTAATATTTTCTTTTTTGTTTGCCCACACCTTATATAGATAAAAGATTATATATGTGTCTCTGTGTTTTTGAAATTAGAACAATAAATTAGTGACAATAATGTGACAACGGTAAATTCAAATCCAATAAATGTATAAACCATCAACGACGAAAGCAGAAATAAGAGGCTTTTCCAAAATTTATTAAACGAGAACAACATTAATTAAAATTCACCTTGTATACAATATCAGTATTAATTTCTACTATTTTACCACAGGTTGTATAAACTAATAAACGATTTCCATTATCATATTCACCTAAAACATAAATAATTTGATTTTTATATATTTTTACAAATGATTTTGTAGAAGGTTGAAAGCAAAACATATAACCTTTACCTTCTATACCATATTCAGGTACCAATTCTACTTTTTCGTCGACTTCTCCGGAGAGTTGTTTTATTATTTGTTTTATTAAAGCTTTTTGTCTTTCAATTTCCGACATTCTAAAACATCTTTGACCAAGCCATGGCAAGCCCCATCATTGTTTGAACAGCCATAAAAATTGCTATGGCTTTAGTTTTAAATGTTTTCAATTCTTCTATATCGTCAAAAGCAGACTTTAATTGTGGTGGTGAAGCAATGTCATCCATTTTCTCTTTCCACACTTTTAGGTCTTGAACTCGATCTTCTTTAGCCTTCAATTCAGTTAATTGACCTTTTACATCTTGAAGTTCCAATCTTAATGACTCGATTCCATTAGCCATTGTTTCTAATTGTTGCAATACTAATTTGGAATATGTGTCCCATCCATTTTCACTCATAATCAAACCTCCACTGTTTTAATTATCATATATATCAGTGTTTTTTCTTTCTTTAATTATACTAGATGCATTTAATGCGTCTTTTGGATCAACCTTTTTAAAAACTATTGAATTTGTTTCAGGTTCAAAATACATACCAATTATATCATTCTTGTTAACTGCTGATATTTCCTCTTCGGTGAGTCTTAAGAAGCCATCATTTTTTTTAACTATCGCAGCAAGTATAGAGAATAAATACTCCGGGTCTTTCATATATTTACTCATTTAAATTTTCTCCCAAATTGGATAAGCTGTTGTATCTCCAGAAATAGCACCAAAGGTTCCGTTATTACCGTTGCCGGAAGTGTCTTTAATTGTAATCCCGCTTCCTTCATTAAATCTCCAATATCCCACAAGATCATCACCACCTGCATAGTTATACCTAATTCCATTGTTGTATACTTGATTAGCAAAGGAACCATCAGAATCCTTACAAACATTATAAATAGCTACATTAGTAAGAGCACAAGCAAAGCCTTGAGTATATGAATCATCGGTGTTACGACCTCCAAAATATATTGTCCTAGCTGCAGCTTGGTTGGCCCAACGAGTATTGGTATTGCTAGTCATTCTTGGATCATTATTTATCCACATTCTAACTTTCCTTTCGCCTGCTCCTTTATCATCGCCAGTATATGTTATCACCCAATTATACCATTTACCTATTTCCATTGGATTGTTTATTCCAGTAACATTAGTGCCTCCAATACCCACGTTTATATTTCCATTTGAGTGAATACCGAATTTAAATCGTGACTGCGGTGAATTGTTCTTAGAACCTAATATAACCGAGGTTTGATTCATTCTTTCGTCTGGCCGGACCCAAAAAGAAATAGTAAACCCATTCCAAAGTTCGTAAGTATCAGGATTGAAAGTAGTTGTTGCATATGAGTCTGTAGCGCCGGCCCTATCGCCGGAGAATACTAAAGCATATTTGGGGATGACTTTCCTCGATTTCCCACGCGTCGGCTTCCGCCGAGCCGCCAATAGATTATCGCGCTTAAACATTTCTTCCGCGCGATCAAAGTCTAAATCAGCCAGCCTTTGGTTAAGAGGATCGGCTAGCCAACTATCCCAATCTAGATTTTGAAGAGAGGGTTCGCGATTTTGGATTATAATTCTTATTTCTTCAAGTTTATCATCCTTTTGACGTTGATTCTTTATTTGGGTCATCAAGGTCTCAAACTGTTTATCCCATTTTTGTTCTGCTGTTTTTTGTTTTCTTTGTATGTGTTTCTGGCGAAGGCGATCATTTTCGCGTTGTTCCGTAAGAAGTCTTTTCTGCGCTGTGATTTCTTCTTGTTCGCGAAGTTCAGCTTCTATTTCAGCAACACGCTGGGCCTCTTTCTCAGCCTCCAATTTGGCTTCTTTGGCCCACTTCCTTTCCAGTTGCTTTTGTTTGCGCCTCATGTAATCTATGGTTATCATTTATACGTTTTCCCAAATATTTCTCTGCCGACAACGCCGTAGTCACCAACGCCGTATTGAACTAAATAATCCCCTGCTTCCCCTTGCAATAAATCATCCGACCATGATACTTTAACTTGAAAAGGTTCAGCCATTTCTTTAGCAAAAACAGGAATGTTTTTCTTTGCGGCTGTTCCGTCGCCTAAATCATCATAAGTCTCTGTAAATTTCTCTGCGGGGATCGGCCATTGTTCACCTTCAGTGCCGGTCATGATCGCATCGCCGGCTTTGGCGCCAACAGGACCTTCCTTGGTGTCAATAGTTTCATCAGCTTCGGCATATCTAAATTCTAACGGAATAGGTTTCTTTGCGGTCTGGAAACCGTCTTGTGATAAGTCGGGGTTATCATCTAATCCGATTGTCTCTGTTATATACTTTCGCCAATTTTCAAGTAGTAGTTTCATTATTTTATTTTATACATTACATTAATATTCTCAAAGGCGCCTCCACCACTGAGTTGTATTGTGTATTCTCCGTCTGCTTGATCCATTATAGATACTGTTAAGTTACCGTCGGCATTATTGGCTGGAACACCCGAACCGATTCCTTTGTCTAAAACTTCAACATTCTTATTAGCCAACAAATCTTGTAGACTGTTTAATAAAGAATTGCCAAAACCTTCTGGACTTAAATCAGCACTTGGTAATGCATCACTATTCAGGTTGATTTTTGAACCCTCCGGAATCGAATCCTTTATCTTATCAAAAACGCCCGGTGCAACCTTCGTGCCGATATCCGCGGATGCGTCCTCATCAGGCGCTTCGGCTTGATTTTCAGCTGCAGCAGCAGCAAACATATCACCCCATTCATCTGCCATGGCAGGATTGGGAGCGACTGCACCGGTGGCGGTGGTAATTAACATGCCAGCAGTTATCATCTTCTTAACCCAACTTGGCATGCCCTCTTGGATCTGCTCTTCGGTAAGTTGTATATTGTTTTCTTCTATATAATGTAGAATTACTGTTCTGGCTTTTTCTTCGTTTAGAAATTTGTTCCAGTTCTCAAATATAAGATTCATTTTGAACTCCAAACAATTCATTATATTCTTCAATATCTAATTCTTTAACTTTTACATCTTTACCAGTTTTTACAGCGTTTGCGAAACGATGGTTTCCGTCCATAATATACTGATACTCTCCACCTTTAACTACGACAATTAATGGGTGCTTAGGGTTAGCCGCCCTTACTCTAACTGGATCTAGTGTATCAACGATTGGTTTGTTTTTTAGTTTTAATTGCAGCTCGTCGGTTGTATACGGTATACAATCTTTGCCCTCACCACAACTTTTCCCTGTGATCTTAAAAACATCATCAATATGAAGATTATCCCAAGTTGTATTTAATCCGTGGGCTTCATTTATATACTCTCGCCAATTTTCAAGTAGAAGTTTCATTTTATTGGACCGCCTCCAATCCAAGCATCACACACTCTTGCGCCGGCACACTTAAACCAGAAAAACTCGCAGAATCCTACATCGGCATTCTCTACAATAGTTTTACCTTCTTCTCCGATACCTTTCTCAATCTTTGCTAAGGTGCTTTTCTTTTGATCAAAAGCTCCACAATTAGCGCATCTGGATGATTTTGCAGCTTCAACTGTTGTGTCCCACATTTCTGCTTTATCTTCCCAAAACTCTTCGGAACCTTTTTCATCATCTGGGTTTAAAGGACCATAACGATATTCTTTGATAGTATGGTTCCTGTTCAATGTATTGAGTTCCAGATCAGTTAAAGCATCTTCGGGTTTAACTTTTTTACCTTCAATTTCTTTTTCTTTTTTCAAAGCAGCAGGTGTATTATTATCACCCCAGTCAACAAGCTTGCTGCCTTCAGTAATAAATTTACGCCAGCTTTCAAATAATAGTTTCATGATCTTAAATAGTCCTTCCAAGAACTAACAATCGATTCGTTTGTTTGCATATGTGATGGTTGACGAGAATTAACAAACTGAGCCAACACTCTGTTAAACACCACGTTAAGGTTGTCTTCATCGTCCATCTCGCCTTCTACAAGCTCTACAAACAACCCGGCCATAATATCGGGCTCATCGGCGTTAATCGAGAATATAGCGGTATATTTAGCCTCTCCAGCGTGTTCCACTGTTGTGGCGTTCATTTGTAAGTAATATTGAGTGTTCTGCTCTTTTCTTGGCGCATCTAAAAGTTGTTTTCTCAGCTCAATCTTAAAGTCGCGAGAATCAAGAATCTGCATAAGCACTTCCATACCTAATCCTAAATCTTCTGGATCGTAATAGTGAGAATATCTTGCGGTAGACTCGTATGAGTCATAGTAATCTCCGTCAGATTCAAGATCCCATTCATAAGAAGTAAGAACACCATCTTCAATCGCTACGGCTAAGTTGGCATATTCTCCGCCTTCCATTTGTCCTTCACGTTTAAAGTAACCAGTGAGGATTTCTTCAAAAGCATCTCTTCTATCATCAATCACAGAATCAACTTTTTGAAGCGCTTCTTGATATTCTTCAGGCATAACCATATATGAGCCACCATAAA
>Ga0181395_1000729_pt1 | contig 13666 bp, 10 predicted proteins | sample 18SPOviralmetaG_FD_130124 | JGI IMG/M metagenome (GOLD analysis project Ga0181395, IMG submission 130124) | Marine viral communities from the oligotrophic San Pedro Time Series (SPOT) site, San Pedro Channel, CA, USA - 18 SPOT_SRF_2010-12-16 | ecosystem: Environmental > Aquatic > Marine > Strait...
CGTCAGGATACCACACTGCTACTAGCTTTGGCAAGACAATAATTGCGAAAACTGCAGATAATGCTATGATACGTCTAGTCCAAGCAAAGTGCTTATCTGTCTTACCGTGTTCACGAGCCTGACTCGCAGCGCCTATCAAGGCTCTCTGTTGTTCAGCCTTCTGTTTATTAGACTGCCCCCAGATAGACATTACTCCCCCCAACACTGTTGAGAAGAGCATAGTGATAAGTTCTAGGGGTAATCCGAACATATTTAACTACTTACAATAAGTTTCATAAGATCCTCATCCGTAGCACTCTTGGCTATAGCTATACCTTTATTACCAAGAAACTCTCTAGCCTTTTTTCTAGATGCTGGGCCAAAGTCACCGTCAGCAACTGTTCCTATAATACGTTGTATTGCTTTAACTGTAGTGGGTGCAGCTTCTACAGGTTGGTCTGTAGTCTCACTCTTTCTGTCAAATATGTAAGATTTACCGTCGTACTTTTTATTACTATCTGCATTACCAAACAAGTGATTACCAATAGTTAGAGTACCACGCTTACGACCTTTCATTTTACTTAACCAATTAGGTTTGCTAACCTTTTCATTTACATAGTGTGTTGCACCATCTGTAGGATCTTCATAGCTACCTTTCAAGATATCACTAGCGGCTTTGTATGAATCCTCACTTGCGCGAAGTTTCATCATATCTTTACCTTGTTCACCTTTGGCGTAACCTGTCCAAGAGTTCCAAGGGGAAAACTGCCCCCTTCGTAAAATAACGCCGCGAATACCCTTACCATAACTACCTGAAGCAGCACGGTTGGCAATAGTAGCACCTACTGCAACCTTACCTTCGTAAGATTCCCCTCTAGCCTCTGCCTCAATAGTACGTGCTAATATCTCAAGTTCTGACATCTCATCTGGACTATTGTAAACTTTGTACTCAGGTACTTTAAAACCTACTGGATCTAACCCTTCTGGTCTAGCTTTAGGACGTTTGTTACCTCTAGGGTCAGTCATAATACCTTTAGGCTTCTCTAGCATCTCATTACTACGAGCATCTATACTAGGTGCATCAACAAGCGCTGGGCTGTCTGCCATATCTGGCTGTTTACCTCTAGAGACAGGTGTGACCATAGGCTGAACTACATTCCGAGCTTCCCTAGCGTTATCTCTCATAGTCAGATCAGCACCCTGCATATCAGCACCACTGAACATAGCAGTCCTAGCTGTCTCTGATAGTTGCCCTATAGGGGGTCTAGTTGCTTCCATCAGAGCGCTATTGATAGCTTCATTCATCTGCTCATCTTTGTAGAACATATCCAAGTTATCTAAGTAGTCTTGAATAAGGTTAGACTTTACAGGTGGGGCTTTCTTCATACTCTTCAAGTCATACTGGTCAGCCTGTAGGCGAGCAAAGTCTTGTAGCATTGTTTGGTTTTCATCTTTAGCTTCTACAGGTTTAGGCTCTGTAGGTCTACTAATTATGGACTCTGTAGGTGTAGCCTCTTCTGGCTCTGGAAGAACTTCTTGCAGAAAGCTTAGGGCATCAAAGGAAAATTGTACTTCGCTCATTATGTTATCCTTAATTATTTCTTCCAGCCAAGTAACCTTCGATAGCGGCACCGCCAAAGTTACCAAGAGCACTCCAGAAGCCAGCAGATTTAGAAGCACTTGCTGCCTGTTTAGCATCATCTGATGATAGTTGAGCAATAGCAAGCTGGGTTGCTCTATCGGCATCATTGTTAGCAGACTGCCAAGCATAGCTCATCATATCCCTAGTCTCTTGCATCATAGCACTAAATGCTAGTGCTGTCATATTAGTTGCCGCCGCTGCATCCGCACGATTAGCTTCATTGGTTGCTGCAGTATCTATAGTGGCAACTGTTTGATACCACGCCGCATTAGCTTGCTCAATTATAAGTTGGTTACCAGCATTAAATCTTTCACGCTCATCTACCATCTTCTTATTGAACTGCTCAATAGCGTTTGTTTCACCAGCATTAAATCTATTCTGAGCATTAGCTTGTTCAGAGTTAAACATACTAAGTGATGCACTCAGATTATCATAGAACTGGTCAACCTGTATCTGATTAGATGCGTTAAACTGTTTAGCCGCATTCTCAGCTGCTTGATCAGACAACAAAGCATTAGCACGTTGTTGAGCCTTAAACACATTAGTCTGTTGTTCATTCTCTAAGTTCTGCATATCCATCTGTAGGAATGCATTAGCTTGCTGTATAGCCGCCTGTTGACGGTTGTTTAAATTAGCTGTGTCCATCTGAGTCATTGCTGCAGCATCAGACAGTACCTTAGCATTAGCTGCATCTAGGTTAGCTAGATCTACTGACTGAGCTAGACGGGCATTCTCTAAAGCAATCTGTTGCTCTGCAGTGAAGTTAATATTAGCTATGTCAGAGATCTTAGCTGCATTAGCTACACGAGTCTGAAACTCTTGGTTAAACTCTAGGTTGAGGAACTCAGCACGTTGCTGTGCAGCAAACATAGCAGACTGTTGCTTGTTAGATAAATTCTGTAACTCAAAGCTTGCTGCAGTCTTAGCATCCTGAGATGCAATAGGAATAGCACTTTCCATTGCAGCCTGTACAACAGCCATACCAGCCATACTAGAGGAACTAAGACCCCTAGCCGCTAGTGCCGCTGATGCCGCTCTCATAGCTCCTGCAGCCCAAGCTGGTGGATTCTTCTCTTCAAAGTCTTCCATAAGACCGCTTAACTGGCCTTGGACTGTGGCATCAGAAGAGGGTGCGCCTGTAGCCGCCTCAAAGCTTGTCTCTTCCTTTACACGATCCATATCGACAGAAGATCCTGAGATCATCTCACCGTCTTCTACCTTACGCTTATCGGGAGCTTTAACTGTCTGTGCGGCTGTAATCTGTGCTGCAGTTAAACCTAGTTGAGCTAACTCATCAGGGTTCATAGTCGCAGCTTTAGCTAGAGCCTCGTCACTAGGTAGTCCAGTTGCTGCAGTTAATGAGTCTAAGGTTTTCTGAACCTCATCTGTAACTGTAACGGCTTCAACTGTAGGGGCGGGTTTCTTTTCTGGGGCTACTACGTCTACCTCTGTTTCCGCAGTTGTTGCAGTTGCCTTCTCAGCATCGCCAACCTCACCAGTGCCTTTAGTAATGGTTTGTTCATCATCTGTGGTAATCTTCTCTACATCTGTCTTAGTAGTTAAAGACTCAGGGTCATTTACCGCTGTAGATGTTATCTCTACATTAGAGGGCATCTCAGTAGTTTTAAAGGAAGTCTCTGCGCCTTGAAGGGACTCTTGAGCATTTCTCAATCTAGTCTCAGCCTCAGTAACCTTTGTTACTAAAGATGCATCTTCTGGGTTAGCTGCTTGAGCATCCCTAGCGGCCTGTAAAGCTTCTTGAGCATCAGCCACACGTTTCTGTGCGGCATCTAGTTTAGCTTGCCCACCCTCATTGAAACCTTTTACATACATACCATTATTAGCTTTAACTGGTTGAGGATTTAAAACACGCATAGCTTGCTCTGTTGCGTTACCTAGTTTAGCCTGATAAGCAGGATTAGATGCAATAACTCTACGCTGTTCATCACCTTGCATACCAGCTAACTCAGGCACAATCTTGCCTCTCTGCTCTGGTGTAAATCCTAAGAAACGTTTTGCCATCTATTTTTCCTTACTTGCCTACTTGTATCCATACGGCAGTAGCTATGAATGTCAGTACTGCAACTGTTCCTAATTGTACTAAAGTTTTCCAAATACTTTTCTTTGTGTCTCTCCAAGAGTCTAACAAACTACGTAGCTCTTTAATGTCAGTAGCTGCATCCATATCTGATAAACCTAAATCACACAAGGCTTGTCTAGCGCCCTTCTTAGCGGCTCTGTCAAGCATTTCTTCTAATTGTTCTGGAGAAATTTGGGTCACGTATTTATCTCATAATGATTAGCAATAATTGCTCCAGAACCACCCCTACCGGGCTGAACGTGAGTGCCCGGTTGATTTATAGAACCATTACCGCCCTGATTGCTTGAACCGCCTCCTCCGCAACCGTAACCATAACCATTCACGTTGCCTTGAAGACCTGTACCCCCTGCACAAGAAGCAACCGCACTTCCCGCTCTAATGCCGTTTACACCATTCCAACTACTAGGTTGAGTAACAAATGAAGCATTTAATATTTGCGTAGTGCCACTAGAAACAACAGTGTCAGATGCTTGACTCCCCTCTCCAAAGTTTGGAGATCCCCCTGTAGACGATGCCGCATCATCACTTCCAACATTTATAGCCTCTGATTGGCTTCCTGTATAGAGAGAACGAGAAAATTTCCCAGAAACATTTGCACTTGTAGAACTAGCACTTCCAGCTAACGCTGGAGAAGCACCACCCCATTGACTTGTTGTAGTCGTAGATGAATTGTCAGAAGTAGTGGTATAAGGAGCGGCGGCTGGGTTTGTATAAGAAACACCACCCTGACGGCCACCAAAACCTTTACCGCCACCCGCTGCAGTTACTGTTACAGTAACATTTCCGTTAGGAGAGAATGTAGTAGATCCACCATCCACCCCTGCTCTAGTTGAACCATCATCAGCAGCTAAACCTAAAGAAGCAGCAGGTCTAGAAGCAATAGAAACAGTAGCAGAAGTCATACCTGTTGCGGTAGAAGAAATTATAACTTTTGCACATCCTGCGCCACCGCCGCCAGAGCCTGCCTTTTCTCTACCGCTATCGCCATTACTACCCCCACCAGTACCCCCTGCTCCTATAACCCAAATATGATGTTCTACTGTTCCTGACTCACTAGGGGTAAAGGTAGTACCTGTAGTTTTAACTTGCGTATTACCTTTCTTTCTAAGTATACGATTTTTACTACGATAATTAGAAAAAGAGGTAGCCGCACCAGAAGTAGGTAAACTACTAGGTACAGGGTTAGTTCCCCCGTTAAGGTTACCATTAAGGGATACAGACCCTGTTTGCCCATAATAATCACGCAACTCACTCATAGATATTGAGCCAGAAGCGTGACCAAAGTTATCTATAGAGGTTATAGTCATTATGGATTACCAAATGCTGTTATATCATTTTCTACAGTAAGCGCACCTGAAGTACTGAGTTTAAATAAAGTATTAGTACCATACTTAATAACAAGGTTATTACTTGAATCTACCACAAACTTCCAGTCTGAAGCGCCATCCGTAAGTTTAAAGTTTCCTCCTGCACTTATGTCACCTACAGCGTGTATATCATTATCAGTAGGGGCGGTTGTATCACCAACACGTAATCCACCAAGTACACCTACGCCATCTGTCGTAAGTCTAAGCTCTTCACTAGGTGAGTTTCCTGTACCTACCCTAAAACCTACTTGGGATGCAGTGCTAAGATCAATAACACCCCTTTGAGCGCCAGTGCCTTGTAAGGCAATCCCTGTTTGAGTACCAAATGCTGCTCCAGAGGCATTTAAGTTCATCCTACCAGAAGTTGTTAAAGTAAGACTCTCATTGGTGGCGTTTCCACCTTGTACCACAAGACTGTCATTTGAACTAATTGTTTGACCACTACCACCATCAACATCGAATGTTAATTTTGTACTGCCACCATCTGCAAAATAAAAGCTACCGCTATTAGCGTCTAATGTTATATCAGTAGAGCTAGTCATACTTTGCCCAGTTAAATTAGCTTCTACAGTGCCTGCTACAAATGTTTCACTACCTATAGACCACTTATCCGACGATTCATCCCAGATAAAAGATTTATTAGTATCATCACCTCTCTCAACCTCAATACCTACATCTTGAGTACTAGTTGGTGTACCCGTTGCGTTAGAGTTTAAAAGTATTTTATTATCAGCTAAGTTAATAGTTTCAGAATTTACTGTGGTTGTTGTACCTGACACTGTTAAGTTGCCAGAAATTGTAGCATTATTAAATTCAACGTTATCACTTGTACCTACTGCCTGACCAATCGCAACCTGTCCATCAGTAATAGATACACCAGTTCCACCACTGAAATGCGATCTAGTATCTGTAGCACTTGGCCCAGTGTAAGTAATAGCACCTGTACTACTGTCGTAAGCTAGAGAACCGTCACCACCAGAGTCCGTAACAGAGACAGCATTTCTAACTCTAGTAGATGTGTAGTAAAGATTAGTGGAGCCTTCTGATAAATTATCCGTGTTGTGATTAGATAGACTTGAGACTGTACCCGTTAGTACAGCATCTGACCCATCAGTACCATTCTGAAGAACTATAGTTCCATCTGTAGCTACTACGTCACCCTTTACGTTACCTGTAAGTAATCCTGAGAAACCACCATTACCTGTTACTGTACCTGTAAAAGTAGAAGGGGGTGTTACAGTAAACGAACCATTATTAGCAGCATTGCTAAAAGATACGTTACCACCGACAGTTAGATCACTATCTAAGGTTGCAGCAAGTGTTACATCTAGAGTACCTTGAAAGTCAGCATTAGCGCCAGTAAATTGAAGGGCATCTGTAGTACCAGACTTAATTGTCATATTACCAGATACATTGTTTAGACTACCAAAGTCAACTCCTGCATCTTTTAAGAGAATGTTACCACCAGCGACATCTAAAGTCATATCCCCAGCGACATCCACAAGCAGATCACCTGATGAAACGTCTAACTCATTATCTGTAAGAGTCATATAGCCACTACTACCAGCTTTCAAAGTATCTCCATCAAGAGTATCCGCTGAAACAGTAGAACCAAATCTACCATTTTTAAACCTAGCGCTAGACGTTGAACCACCAAGATCTATAGTATTATCACCATTAGGTAAAACTTGAGTTGCATTTACTGTAATCTGACCTGCAGGGCCAACCTTTTCAATAGGCGCTCCTGAGTCAGAAGAACTAGGATCGTGGTTGTGACCAGATGAACCACTGAAAGCACTTTGAACAGCATTAAACTCAGCATTAAGGTCATCAGCGTCAATAACCTCATTGTTAGCTATCTGACCTGTAGTATCTTGTCTTGTATATCCTGCCATTTTAGTTTGTCCTTACTGTCTTTCGTTAGTTCTAAATTCTAACACTGCAGTGTCTAATTTAAACGTTGGATTAGTAGAGTTATCTTCGTACTTAAGTGAGACTGTCTTACCACTACCTAATGTAAAAGTTTCATAAACCCTATCAGCAAAACTGCCATAAGTAGATACACTGTATACTGAAGTAGGGGCACCATATAAAGCCGCTGTTCCTGAAGAACTCTGAAGTGTTGCTGTAGGCGGGTCAATAGTAGTACCCCTAGTTTGACCATCAAAGTCATACGACATATTCATATCTAGACTAAGTGTGGCAGTTGGCTCAACATAAGTTGTAACCCTGTAAAAAGTTTTTCGTACTTGAGGATCTTGAATAGGCATATAAGGGGATTCGTAAACACACCTTATGTTTTCAGAATCAAAACTAGAACCAAACTCCATCTTATAAAGATAACCAGAATCATTAGCAAAAACGACAGTTTCAGAGTTTCCTGTAATAAGGCTATCAGAAACGTTTACTTTCATACCCACTAGAGTTGCCCAAGCTATAGAGTCTGCACCTTGAGCAGAAAATTTTGTAGCAAGTAGCCCAGAGGATACGTCTGAGGGAGTGCTTGCGTTGTAAGCGAACACCCTATACTGAGCCTTCTCTCTTACAACCACAGAAGAAAAACTACTAGCGACCTTTAAAAAACTCTCTGTATCTTTCTTGATAGGGGCAGATGCAACAGCTAAAGCAAAGTCACCAATTCTATCAGTAGCAGATAGTAACCTAATACCATCAGAAGATAGGTACATAACATCCCCACCTACCTCTTGAATAGTCTCTTTAGATATACACCCAATACCTAAAGCTATAGGAGCTAATTGAAAATCAGCTTCACTATTCCCTACTAACTTGAATATAGAGGACTTAGTAAAGATTATAAGCTGATCTCTAAATACTTTAAGACCTTCTACATCAGAACCTACATTTATAACACCCGCACCACTAGCAGTACTAAAATTAGTCTCATCAAAAGGTACACTAAATACTACCTTATCATCACTAGCATAAAAAATATGATTCTTAAAGTTTTCTACATCAGAAGCCGTTGCAATGTCTGCAGAGTTAGAAGAAGATAGAAAAGTAAAAGTATTATCTGTATCATTATATACGGCGGGAAAGTTAACACCGTCTACTAATATAGTTTTCTTTTTACCACCAAAGACAACATCAACAAATCTAACCCTTTGTCCTAAAGAAGCAGCGGTTCCTTTTAAAGTCCACCCACTACCTTGACTTTCATAATACTTTGTAACACCACCATCAGCCCTAGCCGCTAGAACAAACCCCGGCCCTAAAACTTTTGAAAGAAGTACATCTCCTGACCCCGGTAAAACTGAGTTGGAAAACTTAGCAAAACCCTTTACTTTAGAGTACCCCCCACTTGTAGAGGGTTCAAGGTTCTGTAGAACAGCAGCTGAACCTACAGCGTTTACACCTTGTTGAAGAGGGCTTAGGTTTGAAATAAGACCCCCTCTAAACTCTATAGGAAATGTTTGATACTGTATAGCCATTAGTAATGTACTCTAGTGTCTCTTACATAGTTTGTTCTATTTATAAAAGTACTTCGTAGATGCTTTATACCCATAAGAAACTTTTGCTGTAAAGCATTCGCTGCTTGCATATCACCTTTAAACATAAACAAGTAGTACATAGCCCCATCTACAATAACGTGCCTAAAATACTCTGGTAAAGCAGGAACGTCTGTATTTTTAACTAAGTCTACAGGCAGTCTATAATACTCGTAAAAGATAGTGTAAGCCTTGTCTGGAGCAGGTACTAGTCCGTATTCCCTACTAGGAGTTTGAAACACATAACGGGGCATACCTTTTAACTCAGAGTTATACTCGTAATCTGCGTATTTGTCAAGGTATTCTTCGTATGAAATCAATTTTAATTTAACTGTTTCATTACCTAATGTAGTACTTCTAGCTATTCTAAAGCTATCCCAGTCAACAGTCTTAGCATCCCCGGGTGTGGAGTATCTAACAATGCTCTCTGTAAGTGTCTCTTCTTCCTCAGAGTGATTAAAAGGCCACTCATATTCGTGTTGATTTATAAAATTAATAGAAGAGTTAACAGAGTCTTTAATAGCAGAATAGTAACCAGTAACTGTATTAAAGTTATCTGTCGTAAGCTCTACCTCATTAGACCTTCTGTTTATGTCGTTAACTATGCCTAAAAAGTCGTATGCCATATCACTGTTCCCGCATTCTTATTTTGATAGATCTCTCTACAGTATTAGCTAAGTTGTTAGTTATACGACAGGTAAACTTGTAGTCAACATTGTTTAAACCAGCGCTAATGTATATTGTCGCAACTGTGTCTGTATTAGTCGTAGATGTGATAGTTATGTTGTTAAGAGTTTGCCCAGCCGTAATCTCTTGCATAACACCGTTAGCATCTCTAAGGAACCAAGCCACGCTTGATATTGTTTTATTACCTAGAAACCGTGACCAATCTACACTATAGTCAAGTGTTTCATCTGGGTCTTTGTTGGGCCACCTAAACGCCATTTTATAATCCTTTACTTAAGTAATGTAATGTAGACATACCTATCAAAAGGTGTTGTGTCTTTCTCTACAAACACTGTTCTGAGTTCTTCTACTATAACAACAGTTCTTTCTTTTGGTGTACTTGACATTAAGCAGCCCTCGACACATAAACAGTTCTTGCTCTATCGTAAGCATTCTTAAACTCTTCAAAGTTAAATCCATCTGTAGACAGTGTTATAGAACCCCTACTTAGGTTAACTAAAGGTAGAGTACTTAGTTGTACAGATACGTTTATTACACCTTTTACTTCATCAGACGCATTGAAAGAAGAGTTTGCAGAGGGTAAAGTTACACCAACGTTTATAGTTAGAGTACCTACTTGACAAGGACTTTCAAGCCTTCTTAGTATAGCTTGCTGTGATTCTACTCCACCAAAGCTAACAGCCGTACCAGCTTCTACACCTGTTAGAGTAGCTACATCATCTATACTGACAGATACTTGATTAAAGGAACTAGTAGATGTAACAGAGTCTACAGTAACTAAACCATTGCTAACTAGTGCAACAGAGTTAATACTTGCTGGGCTTGATACGCCGTTAATTAGTGTGCTAACTACTGCTTCAAGTGTATTAATCTCTGAACTAGAGCTTACACCAGTAATGGGTACACCGATAACTACTGGTGTAAGAGTAGCTTCAGTTTCAACTTTTTCAAGTAGTACCCCTAGTACAACGGGGTTAATCTCTGAACTAGAGCTTACACCAGTAATGGGTACACCGATTGATATTGGTGTAAGAGTAACTTCAGCTTCAACTTTTTCAAGTAATACCCCTAGTACAACGGGGTTAATCTCTGAACTAGTGCTTATGCTAGATAAGGTTGTTCCACCACCAGCATTAACTTGACCTACGGATACTTGAGAAGATACCGACAGTGAAGGTGGTATAATCTCATCAATGTCAACTACTAAATCAGAGATTTGTAATGCAGAGGTGACTGTCGGTAAAGTGGTAGATAGGTTAACTGATAAATCGTTTACTTGTTCACTTGATGATACACCATTTAAACTGACAGTAATAGCTGCATCGACATTTGTTTGAGATGTTTGAGATGCTGTGCTATTAAGTAATACAGAAGAAGAGACTGTCTTATCAACATTGTTTACTAAAGCTGTAAAGTCTTCAGAGGGTAGTGTTTTATTGCTTGAATGTACCTGAGTGACAGTTTTAAATAATGCTACACTAGATGCTGAACCAAGGGTTTTACTACTGCTAACTAAAGTTTCTTCTAAAGTCTGGGCTTGAGCAGAAGATGAAACTCCTGTAGGGAATGCTGTAACATTTGAGGTAACTAAAGTAGCAACTGCATTAGCACTGCCAGAAGTTGTAACTAGGTGAGATGAGTTGAAGGGAGAGTCAAAAACAAGTGTATCAGCTGCGGTTGCATTATTTGTGAAACTGTTAGTAGCTGCCCAAGTAGGTGTTGTTCTTTGATGGAGAACTCTACTCCGAACTGTATTGTAAGCAATGTCACCTATACTAAAATCAGTAATTTGTCCAGTAAATGCGTTACTACTGCCACTTGATCCGACAACAAACTCGTCTAAGAAAAACTGATAAGAATTAGTTTGATAAGACCCATAACTTATTGTCATTAATTGACTGTTAGAGGCTAGAAGACTGCCACTAGCAGAATAAATTTGTGCGTATACACGCTGACCACTATTAAAAATACGACCTCTATACCAAGTGTTAGGAGAAAAGGTGCCTGAGTTAGGTAAGTAGACACTAACACTAGCTGCAGCGTTTCTACCTAACTGGTTACCTAATCTTACGTAACCACCAATGCCATCAGTAGACTGAAGTATACCATAAGCCCTCTGGTATGACCAACCTGTTTTATTACCATCGGCCTGAAAGAAGTACTGTGTACCCCCACTGTAGTTAGATGCCACTTTAAAATAAAAATCAGCGCCAACACCCTGACTCTGATACTGTGTAGAGCTTGTGTATGTAACCCCAGCGGATGCAATACCTGAGTAGTATAAATTAGGTTTTACTGAGTCATCTAAATTAACCGTTGCATTAACAGGTACACCTACAAACGGTAAATCGTTAACATCGACAGAAGAGGATACTCCTGATAATGATACCTCGTCACTAACAAGTACAACTAAACCGTTTACAGTAGCAGAGCTAGAAACGTTTACTAAGCTCTTATTTGAAGATGCAACTAAAGATAAGTCTGATGCTGATAAACTTGAACTTAAAGAGGAAAGCGTTTCTGTAGATTCTGCAGAAGTCTGAACAGAAGAAGCACTTACTGCAGATGAAACGGAAGTTAGTGAAACTATTTCATCAGTTGTACCTACGAGGGAACCTACTTGAGAAGTAGAAGTAACCTGATTAATCTCTACACTAGAAGATACAACAGGAGAAGGGCTAGTAACGTTACCAGTTACTGATACAGCTACAAGATGTTCTGATGGGCCTATCTGTGGAGTTCTTACTTGACCTGTAGTAGATACAGATGTAACAGATTTATTAGAGCTTGTAGACGCACTAGGATCGTTTACTGACCCAGTTGCAGATACAGATGTAACAGCTTTATTAGAACTTGTAGACCCTGTAACAGTACCTAATTGACTTACAGTAGACACAGAGTCTAATGTAGTTGAAACTCCTACTACCCTATTTATCGTACCCAGTTGACCTGTGGTAGATGTAGAAGATAACGTTATATCTACTGTAGTAGAAAGAGATCCTTGTGTAACCTGAGAGGAGACATTTGAGATAGGCTTAGTAGAACTATTAACGCTCACTACATCGTTAACATCTGTTACACTTAAAACTGTAGTAATAGACTTAGTAGAACTATTAACACTCACTACATCGTTATGTATTACTTGGCTTGCTACACCAGACAAACTAATAGACGATGAGACTACTACAATCCCATCGTCTGATAGTGGTGCTGATGCGAGAGGACTAAAGCCTAGCATTTGTTAGCCTTCTAATGGGGCTGTTGGCACAGAAAAACTTGTAGTATATTTACATTCGTTAGTAATTCTTAAATCTTGAATGTAGCCAGTATAATTATAGATATAGCCATTGTTAGGACCAGATCCAATAACAACTCCAGAGGGATTTTTTAGAGTTAAACTGTTAGAAAAAGTTGTGCTTTGGACTGTTCCATTTATAAAATAACGAACAGTGTTGCTCGTTCTTGTAGTTGCTAAATGTACCCACTGATTAGTTGGTAGGGTTGCATTATTGGGTGTAGTTGTACCACCATCAATTTGCAATTGTGGATAATTGCCGCCACCAATATAAAATGCCCAATAACCATCGCCGTTAAAAGGTTGTAAATTATCTATGGATGCAACAATTGTCCTGTTTCCTGTTGTGGTAGAATAAAGCCAGCATTCGATGGTAAAATCGTCGCCTAAATCTTGTATTCCTTCAACTGTGGCTCTATCTCCAGTTCCATCAAAATACATAGACTTAGTGTTGCTAAACTTGGCCTGAGTGGTTGAGCCAGTAGTATTGCCAACCAGCTTTAAGTTAGAGACTTGAGACTTATCAATAATAGAAGCGTCTGTGCCTTTAATGTGTAATTCTGCGCCAGATGAGGATAGTGGAGCAGTAGGTGGAGTAAAATCTGCTGTATAATGAGCCGTTCCTATAGTAACTCTTACGTCACTTATATACCCATACATATCATCCGAAGAAGCATTATCTCCGTTTATACCTATAATAGGACGGGCTGAATGGCTTAGGTAATTGGCTGTTGATGCATAGGTTTGAGTTTGCACCTTACCATTAATATACATTTTTATTGTGCCAGAATCTCGCACTAATGAAATAAAAACCCAAGAATTTGCAGTTATTAAGTCGTTAGACGCAATTTTATTTGAGTTACCCGAAATAAAATACATTTTAGAGTCCGAGGATTCAAACTTTAACGTAACATAATCTCCGTTTGTAAATGGTCTAAAATCTATAAACATTCGGTCAGAAGTTGTATCAGTAATATACATCCAACCTTCTACAGTCCAATTGGCAGTTCCAAGGTTTGTGCCAGAGTTTCCTAATATATAATCCTGATTACCATCAAAATACACAGACCCACCGTGATCTGTTGCTGA
>Ga0181395_1000730_pt1 | contig 13661 bp, 18 predicted proteins | sample 18SPOviralmetaG_FD_130124 | JGI IMG/M metagenome (GOLD analysis project Ga0181395, IMG submission 130124) | Marine viral communities from the oligotrophic San Pedro Time Series (SPOT) site, San Pedro Channel, CA, USA - 18 SPOT_SRF_2010-12-16 | ecosystem: Environmental > Aquatic > Marine > Strait...
ACAGGTGGAACTGGTCCTAGTGGTCCTGCAGGGTCAGACGGAAGTGATGGTTCAGACGGAAGTAAGGGACAAAAAGGTCAAGCAGGTTCTAATGGTTCAAATGGGTCTAACGGTTCAGACGGCTCTAAAGGTCAGAAAGGTGAAGCAGGTTCTAATGGTTCCAATGGTAGTGATGGTTCTAAAGGTCAGAAAGGTCAAACAGGTAGTGATGGTGGAACTGGTCCTACTGGACCTACTGGTGCTAATGGTCCAACTGGTCCGAGTGGTAGCACAGGTCCTACTGGTCCAAGTGGCGATAAGGGACAAAAAGGACAGACTGGAAGCACAGGTGGAACTGGTCCTAGTGGTGGCACAGGACCTACTGGACAGAAAGGTCAGAAAGGACAAACAGGAAGTACTGGACCTACAGGAAGTACAGGTGGTACTGGGCCGACAGGTAGTAAAGGGCAAAAGGGTCAAACAGGGGCTACTGGGCCTACTGGACCGACAGGACCTAACGGACCGACAGGTGGAACTGGTGGAACTGGACCGACAGGGTCTAAGGGACAGAAAGGGCAAACTGGTTCAACTGGTAGTACAGGACCAACAGGACCTACAGGCTCTGTTACAGTAGATAACAACTCCAATAACCGAGTTATTACAGCAACAGGTGGTGCTACTGCTAATGCAGAAGCCAACATGGTATTCAATGGCACCCATCTAACAATGCCAAACCACGCTGCATTCAATGTGGGTAAAAATAATGGGTATCAAACAGATGACGCTGTTTATGTTTGTGATATGGATAGTGTTGCGCCTAGATTCCACAATGTAGGCTCACATTACAATACCTCTAATGGAAGGTTTACAGCACCAGTAGCAGGAAGGTATTTCTTTTCATTTAATGTCATGACTCATGATTCAGGAAGTAGTCCTACTCAAGACTGGATAGCAATAAGAACCAACGGAAGCAATTACCAATATTTCTTAGCTCATAAAACAGGACAATTCCACACTAGATTTGTGGCAACATTAATATTGAAATTGAGTGCAAGTGATTATGTAGAAGCCTATGTTGGTGAGTCAGGAACAAGTCCAGGCTGGCAAGGTTCTGCAGCAGAGTACAATAGCTTTATGGGACATTTAATAGGATAATAAATTATGGATTACAAAATTACATTAACTACCACAGAGAAAAAAGCAATGGACACCATAACTAATGATGTTCATGAGTGGATAAAGAATGCGGCACAAAATAGGGCAAGAATAGCTAAGATAGAAATACTTAATACATTAATTAAGTACTGTAATGAAAATGCTATTACATTAGCTACAGGCGAAGAAGCACAAGTGCAACAAGCCTATGACCTGAAATTAGTTGAAGCTGTATCAAGCGAAAAACCTAGCCCACCCTCACCATAATAGTTTCTATATGCTATGATGTTTTATTCATAGTTAGGAGATTGTATGAACGCCATATGGCAAATGTGGGCACAAGCCCTAGACAAAGAACTCTGCGACAGAATTATCACTGAGTGCGAATATTACAATCCTGAAGATGCCACTATAGGCTCTACTAATAAAACCCAAGACCACCAAGTCAGAAGATCAACCGTAAGATGGGTTGATGCCAAAGATAAAAACTCCATCTTTATCCACGATCTATTAATGGACTATGCAACATTAGCAAACAGACATGCTTTTGGCGTGGAGATTAATCAGCTACATGAAATCCAATACACTATTTATAACGGAGAACAAGAGGACTTCTACGATTGGCACTTTGATACCTTTTGGGCTAACCCAAGACAGACAGATAGAAAGATAAGCATAACCATACAATTATCTAACCCTGATGAGTATGAAGGCGGAGAGTTTCTTTTTGAAAAGCAACACAACCAACCACCACAAAGTCAACTCAAGCAGAGGGGTACAGTATTAGCGTTTGTTTCGCCGATAAGGCATTGTGTAACACCAGTAACGAAAGGCACTAGAAAAAGCCTTGTAGCATGGATTGAGGGTCCAAAATGGAGATGAAAACATTTATAGAAATAGGAACTTGTGATTTTGATACCTGCTTGCCATTAATAGAAAGTGGTGAGTGGATAGGGGTAATGTGTGAACCTGCACCTACATACTTTAATAATTTAAAGAATATGTGTGCGAATGTAGCTAACAAAGAAAATCTTTTTTTGCAGAATGTGGCTATCACAGATTATAAGGGTCATGTATCTTTTGCTGAGTCTAAGGAAACGGATATACCTGAAAACTTATGGCAAAGAGGTATATCTAGTATTGTTCAAGATCATCACAAGGGAGAAAGGCTTTTTGATCTTGAGGGCAACCAACCTTTAATTAAACAAATACTAGATGTGCCTTGCACAACACTAGACAACCTTATACAGCAATATGACTTAGATTCTATTGATTACCTTAAGATTGATACAGAAGGTCATGAAATGAATATCCTTGATTCTTATACATGGACTATTAAACCTACAATTATAAAGCTAGAACATACACACATAGACGATCAATATCTAAGCACAATGCTTAAAGATAAAGGCTACATTGTCTATACAGAGCAAAGAGATATGTACGCTATTGCATGAAAAAACTTGTCATATCTTTGCTTAAAAGAGCAGATAGAAAAAAAGAGTTCCAAAGAAATAACCTGCTAGATTTTGAATACATTACAGCCATAGATGGTGAATCAAATATATTCAGAGATATACAAGCAAGAAACAACTGGACAGACCCATATAGAAATAGACCACTACAACAAAATGAGGTGGCTTGTTTCTTATCTCACATAAAAGCGTGGCAAAGATGCATTGATCTTAACCAACCAGTAATAGTCATGGAAGATGATGCTTTAATTAATGATCAATGGGATGAAAATTTATATATAGAACTGATTGCTAAACATGACTTTGTGTATCTGCAACGCAACGAAAATGAGCCACAAAATGTTCAAGTTATAGATGAGCAAATAGAAAAGCCATCCTATCCATATAATATGACTGCTTACTGCATTAAACCTAGCAGTGCAAAAAAGCTTATCAATAATGTTAACTATAAAGACTTTATACCAGTAGATGAGTTTCTACCTGAGATAATAAAACAAAATATTTTAGATATTGTTTCTTTAAAACAAGATGCTTGTAATCAAATGCATAGAGATGTTTCATACTCAGACATAGAAAACAACAAACCTTTCCGACCTTATAAAGTTCATGCGGTTACATGCGGAACCGATAGAAAAAAATGCACTTATGTAAATACCAGTGCAAGAAAGTATGGTATTGATCTTGTAAACATAGGAACAAACATAGAATGGGAAGGAACTGATATGTCTGCTCTTGGTGGTGGCATGAAGATAAACCTGATGAAAGATTATGTTAAAGATTTGCATGATAATGACATAGTATTATTTACAGATGCCTATGATGTTTTTTATGCAGACGATCTTGAAACGATTACAGAAAGGTATTTAGAATTTGATACAGAAATAGTTTTTAGTGGTGAGTTATATTGTTGGCCTGATAAAGACTTAGCTGAGAAATTCCCAAAAGCACATACAAGGTTCAAATATATTAATAGTGGTACTTACATAGGCAGAGTAGGTGAATTAAAAAAGTTATTTAACCATAAAAAAATAGAACATTGGGAAGATGATCAGCTATATGTACACAGATGTTTTTTGTATGGTGATTTTAATATATCCATAGATTATGAGTGCTATATATTTCAAACACATTTTGAAGGCACAATTAAGCTAGGAGATCAATTAAACAACCCTGAAACAAAGTGTTGCTCCTGCATCTATCATGGTAATGGGGGGGTAGATACCCAACAGAAGTTTTTAAGCCTTTACAACGCATTTAACAAGCCCACAAGTGCATATTTTATACCACACAACAGAATAGATTACTTATCAGAAGATATGTTAGTTGTAGATTTTATGACACAAGAACAATGCGAAAGGTTAATTGAACTTGCAGACAAACATGGTGAATGGGGTTCTTTAACATATGACAAATTTCCTGCACAAGAAATAAGAATAAAAGAATTAGGATTATGGGAAGAACTAGATAAAACATGGCAAGAAAACATTGTTCCTACTGTTGAAAGATATTGGAAGCCGTTAGAAATGTATGGATTAAGAGATGCATTTGTTATGCGATATTCTTTAGAAACACAAAAAAATTTAAACCTACACCATGATGCTAGTTTAGTTACAGGAAGTATTAAATTAAATGATGATTATGTGGGTGCTGATTTGATATATCCAAGACAAGGAATTACCAACAAAGATGTGCAAGTAGGCAAATGTATATTATTTCCCGGCCAACTAACACATGGACATGAATGTTTGCCTTTGGTGCATGGAATTAAATATAGTTTAACTATATGGTCAAAAAGGTTTCCTGCTGATACAATTTAAACCAATGGTTAATTTTAGGAGAAAAAAATATGGCAGAAGCTAACGAACCAATTTTGACAATAAAGGAAGATGGCGTAGATCATCAGTATAATGTTGCTGAGTTAAGTGATGAGATTAAAGTTTTGTATAACAAGTTATCTGAACTACAGGCTCAACATAAAAAAATCGCAGAAGCATCTGAAGATAATTTAGTTTTACAACAGCATTACATTGATAAAATTAAACCACTTCTTCCTGAACAAGAAGAAGCCAATGACAGCGACAACTCCGAAAGCAAAAAAGGCTGAAATAAGTGCATTAGAGTTGCATGAGCAAATATGTGCAATTCGCTATGAAAACCTAGAGAAAAGACTAGAGTCAGGTTCAGCTAGATTTATTCGCATGGAAGCCATGATATTGGGGCTGTATGCAGTTATTGTTGGAACTTATTTTATGCAGGGGTAATCATGGCAGGACTTAAAGTAATTACAGAACCATCTCAAGAACCAGTAACGCTACAAGAAGTTAAAGAGTATCTTAGGGTTGATGATGCCACTGATGAACGAGTCATAAGACCTTACATTGAAAGTGCAAGAAGATTCTGTGAGGAACATACAGGCAGAGCATTAATGACACAAACATTAACGCTTTTTTTAGATGCTTTTGAGGACATAGAAAACCCCCTATGGGAAGGAACAAGAACTGGACCTTACCTTAACTACTATAAAAACTATATCGTTTTACCAAGATCACCTGTAGCATCTGTAACCCATGTTAAAACATATGATGATGCAGATACGGCAACAACATTTGCAGCTTCTAAGTATTACTTAGACAGCGTAAGGGAGCCTTCAAGGATAGTTTTAAGAACTGGTGAGACATTTCCCACTGCATTGCGTGTAGCAAATGCTATAGAAGTTCAATATGTTACAGGTTACACAACACAATATAATGTTCCTGAGCCCATGCGATTAGGTATTCTCCAACACATTGCCTATCTCTACGAACACAGAGGTGATATGTATGATGCATCGTTGCCCTACCCCCCTATGCTACGATCGCTGTATGCACCTTATGTTATACACAGAGGCATGGGTTCTTCTGCATTAATGAGCATAGGTTAGTATGGCTAACAGTATCGGCAAGATGCGATATAAGGTAAAGGTTGAACGAGCAACTAATACCAGAGATGCAGGTGGTGGCTTATCACAAAGCTTTAATCCTGTGGCTCATGTTTACGCCAATATAGAACCAAAGAATGCTAACAGCACTTATAGACAAGGTATGCTACAAGAAAAAGTTACTCATGAAATCACTATAAGGTACATGAATAATATAGATACCAACAGTAAGATAAGTTATGGAACAAGGTCATTTGCAGTTAATGGTATTATCAATGTAGATGAAAGAAACAGATTCCTAAAATTATTATGTGAAGAGGGAATTGCCATATGAATTTTAAGAATTACAACCAATTTAGAAGAAAACTTAAAAAAAGGTTGATTGTCAATCCAAGACATAATGCAACTGAAGCTGTAGATAGAGGTACAAACCTTGTAAAAAATACTGCTGTAGAAAGCATAATGCAAGGTGGTACAGGAACAACTTATGAAAAGTATAACCCAAGAAGAACTCACACAGCATCATCACCCAACAAACCACCTGCTAATGATCAAGGCTTCTTGGTTAGTCAAATAAGTACCAGTGTAAAAGCACAAGGTGATGGCAGTGTCATAGGTCAAATAATTTCTGCGGCACCTTATTCAAAAGCTTTAGAATTTGGCACGGTTACTATGATTGCAAGACCATTTATGCGACCTGCATTAAATAGAAATGTAAGGAAAATCAGACAGATATTTAAAAGAGAAGGAATTATAACAAAATGAGTGTAGGTCAATTTGCTTTACAGTCTAGTATTTATACAGCACTTAATGTATCTGCAATTACTTCTACGCTTTCCTGTGGTGTTTATGATGAAGTTGTAGAGGGCAATAGTTATCCTTTTATCACATTAGGTGAAGAAACGGTTTCAGACTACAGCACAAAAAATCTTGTTGGTGCTGAAAGCACTGTAAATATACATATTTGGTCAAGATACAAAGGCTCAAAAGAAACAAAGTTAATTATGGACAAGATACATGATTTATTGCATGATGTAAGTCTAACTGTAACTGGTGTGAATCTTATAAATTTAAGATTTGAGTACAGCGACATAATGAGGGACCCTGATGGGATAACTCGGCACGGTGTCATGAGATTTCGTGCAATTACACTAGGTACTTGATTAACTACCAAGAACCGAAGTAATAAGGTGGCAGATGCCGTTTTTTTAATTAGAGGAATCAATACCCTCTTTATTTAGGAGAAGAATATGGCGGCACAAAAAGGTAGTGCAATGCTAATGAAAGTGGGTAACGCAGGTTCACCTGAAACTTTCACAACAATAGCAGGGCTGAGATCAACAAGTCTCACAATTAATAACGAATCAGTAGATGTAACCAACAAAGATAGTTCAGGAAAAAGAACTATGTTGGCGGCGGCAGGGGTTCAATCAATCAGTGTTTCAGGAAGTGGTGTATTCACAGACGGTGCATCAGAAACAACTGTCAAAACAAACGCTTTAGCAGATAGTCAAAATAATTATCAGTTTTTAGTTCCTGACTTTGGTACTTTCACAGGTGCTTTCCAAGTAACCAGTTTAGAGTATGCAGGTGAGTTCAACGGAGAAGTTACTTACAGTATGTCCTTTGAATCAGCAGGTGCTATAACATTCGCAACAGTCTAAGACTATGGCTTGGGAACAAGTTGTAATAAAAACCAATAAAGGCTCTGTCAGAGGTATGATGAAAGGAGATCAATTAGATATTCCTAATATTCCTATTGGCAAAACTGTAAATGTTAATGGCAAAGATATTCAAGTTGAATCATCTATGTTAGATTGGAGAGACAATGTTTTAAAAATTAAACTTGCAATGGCAAGTACAAAAAAGGAGAAGTCAGATGACAAACCCATTAAAGGGACAGATTAATTTAGATTTAGGTGATAAATCTTATAAAGCAAGGCTAACAGTAGACGCTATCATTCAGATAGAAGATTCAACTGGGTGCGGAATTATTAAATTAGCACAAAATATGTCTGAAGCTGACATAAAAATGAAAGACTTAATATCTGTATTAACACCTGCATTGCGTGGTGGTGGCAACGATCTACAAGAAAATGATGTAAAAAAACTTGTCGGAGAGGTTGGCATTGTAGATAGTGCAAAAGCAGTAGCACAATTATTAACAAGTACATTAACTTCTAATTCAAGCGAAGCAGGAGAAGAAAACCAAAAAAAGGAGTAAAGGTTGATGACCACTTGCCAATTGAAAGATATATGCAGATATGTGTTGGCATGGTGGGTATGCAACCTACCGAGTTTTGGAACTGCTCAGTCATTGAAGTGCATAATGCCATATTGGGATTTCAAGAATTTAACTGTCCCCCAACTGAAGAACCTATGACTTCTGACGGACTTAAAGAACTAATGGAACTATACCCTGACGAATGAGTACTGTAGTTGATACACTAATTGTTGAACTGAAAGCAGAAACAAAACAACTGCGTCAAGGTTTAAGTAATGTAGAAAGACAGTTAGGAAAAACTAATAAAGCTGTAGGCACTAGCATAGTCAGTTTCAGAGGACTAGGAAAAATATTTGCTGCATTAGGTATTCTTAAAATAGGTCAACAAACCGTACAAACAGCAAGAACTTTTGAAGATTTAGAAGCTACACTACGAGCAGTTACAGGTTCAGCCGCAAACGCATCTAAAGCATTTAGTGTTGTAACCGACTTTACAAAAACGACTCCTTTCCAGTTAGCAAATGTAACAGAATCATTTATTAAATTTTATCAAGCAGGCATAACGCCCACTGGTGAAACTTTAACTGCTTTTGGTAACTTAGCGGCAGGTATGGGTAAAGACATTACCCAATTAGCACAAGCAACATTTAACGCTACCACAGGCGAAATGGAAATGCTAAAACAGTTTGGTATTGTTGCAAGATTAGAGGGCGATAAAGTAAGAATGACCTTTGAAGGTCAAACAACGGTCATTGATAGAACTGGTAAGGCTATAGGTGATTTTATTGAAAATCTAGGTGCAACTAGGTTTCCTACAGCATTAGCAGAAAGACTAGCTACCATGTCAGGATCATTCTCAAACTTAGGCGATAAAGCAAGTTTATTTATGAATGAAATTGGGGAAGCAGGACTTTCTAGAGAGCTTACTAAGTTATCTAATTTATTCCAAGAATTGATAGGTAGTGCAGGGGAGGGGGGATTAGCAGATGCTTTAGGTACTACTCTAGGTGGTGCAGTTGCAGTTTTAACATTTCTTATAGAGAAACTAGATAAGGGATTTAGATTAGTTAAAGAAAAGATAGATGCCGCTAGATTAGCAATTATGAACTTTGATAAGGCTATACTTGAAACGGTTTTATCTTTACAAAAAGGTTTTAATGAGAGTTTACTTGGGAATTTATTTACTGTAGATGAGCAACAAACTATAAAAGATATAAATGCTCTCAAAGAAAGAATATTAAAAGCAACAAGTGGACCAATCACTACTCCTGCAGGTGGTGGTGATGGTGGTGGAGATGGTGAGGAAGAAGGCTCAATAGTTCCACCGTCTGCACAAGAAGGCGAAGAAAAGGTTGATCGTCTAGCAGAATCATTTAAAGAATTGCAACCTATAATAGCTGAAGCTACCAACCAGTTTTCAACTGACTTTGTAGACTCTTTAATGGAGGGAGGTAAGGCTATAGATTCTTTTAAAAACCTATTTAAAGATATGGCAAAACAAATTATTGCATCAGCAATGCAAATGATGGTCATAAAACCAATAATGGATGCTATATTTGGTGCTATGGGATTACCTGTTGTGAGTGGCGGTGGTAAAGCAGGTGGCGGTACAGTACAAGCAAATGTTCCTGTAGTAGTGGGAGAAAGAGGTCCTGAAGTATTTGTACCCAATACAGGGGGAACAGTAATGAACAATATGAATAGTAAAAACGCTATGGGTGGACAACCAATTGTTGTAAATCAATCTGTAAATTTTGCTACAGGTGTAGTTGGTACTGTAAGAGCAGAAGTAACAAAAATGATGCCACAAATAGCAGATGTAACTAAAGGTGCTGTAGCCGAAGCCGCGATGCGTGGCGGTAATTATAGAAAGGCTTTACAAGGTGGCTAAATTAATATCAATGCCGACAAGTCCTAACTTTGTTAGTAGCAATTGGACACTTGTAAGGACAGTAGGAACAACAACAAGTCCATTTACAGGCAAAACAAAGACACAAGAATTTGATGGTGTTTATTGGACTGCAGAAGTTACTTTACCGCGTATGCGAAGATCACAAGCTGTTGAATGGCAATCTTTTCTTTTAGAACTTAACGGCAATGTAAATCATTTTAAATTTGCTGACCCTGATGCACTTACAAACACAGGAACATACGACACAGCATTTCTAACATCTAATCATAGAACAAGTACAAATTCAGTAACGCTTTCTTTTAGTGGATCAACCATAACAGCAGGTGCTTCTACTTTTGGTAGTGCAAAGGTAGGTGATTTTATAGTTGTAACAGGTGCAGTCAACGAAGAAAACAACGGAACACATAAGATAACATCAATATCTAGCAACACTGTGGTAGTTACTGATAGTACATTAACTACAGAATCAAGCACAGCAAGTTGCAAAGTAAGAACAAATGTTAAAGGTGCTACTGGATTATCGCTTCTAGCTTCCACAAACGGTGCTAGTGGAACGATTAAGAAGGGAGACTACTTGCAGATACAAGCTAACTCCAACACCACAGGAACGCCATCTCAGATAGTTATGGTTACTGAAGATGCAACAGCTACAACAGACAGTGGTAAAGATTTTTATGGGGTAGCTATTCAACCAAAGCTTAGATCAGACTTAGCAAACAGTAATTATGTTGTTTTCACAAACCCAAAAGGGGTATTCAGACTCATGTCAAATGAGGTAAGTTGGTCAGCAGACCGAATTTCAAATTATGGCATTAGTTTTTCATGTACTGAGGTAATTTAACATGGCAACTAGACAGGGATTAGATACATCTATCATTAATCGTCTAGGTGCAGATGAACAAGCCTTATTTTTTGCCGTCAAAGCTGAGTTTGATACTGACGATATTCTTGTTTGGTCAGGGACAGACGACCTCATTATCAATTCAGAAACATACACTGGCGCAGGCACACTTCTTAACATAAGTAACTCCGAAGATAATTTAGAATTAAAATCAAATGGTCTAGTTATTGGTTTATCAGGAATGGACACCACAGTTGTGAATTATGCACTTACTGAAAATTATCAAAATAGACCGATCACAGTTTTTCTTGGATATGTTATGGGTGGTACAAATGAAGTAGCAGGAACGCTTACACTTTTTAAAGGTAGAATGACAAGCCTTATCATAAATGATACCCCTGATGGTTCTACAGTTACGATAGATGCAGAAAATAGACTGGTAGATTTAGACAGACCGTCTAATTTTAGATACACAAAAGAGTCTCAAAATTATCTACATTCAGGCGACACTGGTTTTAACAGAGTAGCATCCATGCAAGATAAACAAATTAATTGGGGCAAAACCTCCGATACTGTTACAACATCAGAAGATACAAATAGCGGTGAAAGCAACATATCAGGTGGCGCAGGAAGATGAAGAAACTACCAAATTGGCAATCCATGTTTGATTCATTTGTTGAAAATAATGACTTTCCTTTTGAATGGGGAAAAAATGACTGTTGCAAGTTTAGCAACGCAATCATTAAACAAATCACTGGCAAGGATTTAATACCTAAAGAATTAAAATGGCACGATGAAGAAAGTGCAATGAAGGCTATTGCATCATATGGTGGTGATTTAGAAACAAGCATAGAAAAAGCCTGCGAAGCAAAAGGCGTTGGTGAAATAGATAAAGCCTTTATGACCTGTGGCGATCTAGTTGTTTACAAACAAAATGATTCCCACCTTGTAGGTATGTGCAATGGTTTTGGAATTCTAACTCCTACAGATAACGGAATTAATGTCTTAGAAAATTCTTTAGCATTAAGAGTGTGGAGATTTGATTAATGGCTAAGGCAATAAAATCAGCCGTTACTGCAGCATTTATTGTTTTTGCTGTAGTTGCTACAGGTGGAGTACTTGCACCTGCAACATTTGCAGGTATGTCAGCTATAAGCATGGCAGCAGTAACCTTTGGTACAACTCTTTTATCAAGCGTGATTGGTGGAATGACATCAAAAGGTATGAATGCCACAAACTCAAATTTTGGTACTAAATTCGCTAATCGTGCACCACTTGCACCAAGACAAATTATTTATGGTCAATGTCGTGTCGGTGGAACTATAGTACATATTGAAACAACTGGAACTGATAATAATATTCTGCACATGGTCATTGCTGTTGCAGGCCATGAAATAGAAGATATAACACAAGTAAGATTGAATGATGTTAATACCACAACAACAACCTCAACAATATCAGGGTCTACTGTCCACACAGTTACAAATTCTGAGTTTACTAATACTGAAAATGAAAATGCCTTTGGTAGTGGCAGATTAGTTCGTTATTCATTTGAAAAAGGCGATCAAACAGCAGTCAACGGATTTATGGACGGTGAAGCTATATCTATGGGAACTAATGACAAGTTTTTAGGTGTTGCTTATGTATATATGCAGTTAGCTTTTGATGCAGAAAATTTTGGTGGTGGAGTTCCACAGGTTTCGTTTTTGGTGAAAGGTAAAAATATATATGACCCACGAACTGGTGCAAATGCAACTACGGATTTACAAAGATCAAACCCTGCACTAATTATTAGAGATTACTTAACAGATACACAGTATGGATTGAAAGCTAAATCATCAGAAATCAATGACACAACAAATGCAGGTGGATTTGCTTCTGCGGCTAACACTTGTGATCAACAAGTAACTTTAGCTGACGGTTCATCTACAGAAAGAAGATACACCGCAAATGGTTTTACCAACTTCAGTGCAAATGGTAATGGAATTCTTGAAGGGTTATTAAGTTCTATGGCAGGCAAAATGTCGTATGTGAATGGACAGTTCACAGTCTTTGCAGGAGCAACACAAACACCAAGCCTTACAATAACTGACGATGAATTATTGCAACCAATTGCGGTATCAACAAATGCAACAGCAGGTGATCTATTTAATGCCGTTAAACCAATATATGTTGATGCAAGTCTTAACTTCACATCAACTGATGCTGAAGTTTACCAAGACACGACATTTCTCAACAATGACACACCTAGTGGCGAATCTACAGCAAATTATGTGAAACAAATGGAAACACAATTGCCATTTACAGTAACAGATACAATGGCACAAAGATTGGGTAGGATTGCTCTTGTAAGTCAAAGACAAACAGTATCACTACAAGTTTTAGTAAGTTTACAATTTATGCGATTGCAACCTAATGACTGGGTGTATCTTACAAACGATAGATTGAATTATAGTCAAAAAACTTTTGAGGTCTTGTCAACCAACATGGAAGTTATACAGGATGGTGATGTGCCAACAATTGCTACAAGGCTTGAGTTGAAAGAGATAGAAGCATCTGTATTTAATTTTGCAAGCAATGACTACACAACAGGTCAAGCAGAGGGTGGAGATGTATCAACAGGTACTTATGCTGTTAGCCCACCATCTAACCTTTCTCTTTCTCAGCAAAACAATATAGACGGCACAACAAGCAAGGTTGAGATTCTTGCTAACTGGACAAACAACACAAGTGAAAAGGTAACACTTACAGAGATTGCTTATAAATTAAGCACAGACAGTAACTACACATCTGATTTTACAGTAGGCAAACGAGTTACAAGGGCGGCAATACCAAATGTTGTCGTGGGCAAAACATATAATGTAAGAATAAGGCACATAGACCTTAATGGAGTGACCAGTACTTATACCAATGCAGTAGATATTACTATAGGTGCAGCATCATCAGCACCATCAACGCCTGCAAGTTTAACTGTTACAACAGGAAGGCTAAATATGTTGTTATCTTGGACCAACCCAAATGCAACAGACTTCAGGGCAGTCAAGGTATATAGAAAAACAGCCAACAGCACACCAACAGACGATACAGATTTGGTAGACACGATAGGTGGTGAGCCTAATAAAATATCTACAACATTATTTGGAGATCAAGACGGCTTA
>Ga0181395_1000732_pt1 | contig 13635 bp, 16 predicted proteins | sample 18SPOviralmetaG_FD_130124 | JGI IMG/M metagenome (GOLD analysis project Ga0181395, IMG submission 130124) | Marine viral communities from the oligotrophic San Pedro Time Series (SPOT) site, San Pedro Channel, CA, USA - 18 SPOT_SRF_2010-12-16 | ecosystem: Environmental > Aquatic > Marine > Strait...
ATATGCAAGAGTTACAGCAGACGAAGTTAAAAAATCTGGATTTGCATCTTTAAAAGATTATTTAAATGCTCCAAGAAAAAGACAAATCGCTAAAAAATAAACTTAAAGAATTAGAATTCTTTGAGATAATGGAAATTGTAAACGCAAAACATGGATTCTACTATAGTAAAGACTCAAGGAAAAAACTTAACAGATATGCAGGAAAAGTTTCTAGACGCATTGTTCGGACAGGCAAAAGGAAATTTAAAGCAAGCAGCAGAATTAGCAGGTTATTCGGAGCATAGTTATCCAAAACTTGCAAAGAGTCTTAAAAAAGAAATTTTAAGTTTAGCAGAGGATCACCTCACTACACACTCTGCCATGGCAGCTGCACGTCTCATAGACGCTCTGAACGAAGACGGGACTACTCCACACTCTAATATTCGTTTATCAGCTGCCACACAAATTTTAGATAGAGTTGGTATTATTAAGAAAGATCAACTCGATGTTAATATGAAATCATTATCGGGTATATTTGTATTACCTGCAAAAGATGGAACCAATAAAAATTAAAAAAAGAGCTAGGACTATTCCTTTTGGTTTTAAACAATCAGAAGATCCTAATTACTTAGAACCAATTAAGGAAGAACTAGATGCTCTTAACCAAGCAAAAGAATATTTAAAAACTTGTTCATTAAGAGAAACAGCAACTTGGTTGCATAGAAAAACAGGTAGATATATATCACATGTCGGACTTAAAAAAAGAATTAGTCGAACCTCCGAAACCAAAGAAGAAGAAAATATACAAAGCGAGAGAATCGACAAAACGAGTTCTTGAACGAAGTAGAAAAAAAGTAGCTCAAAAAGAACAAAGTCTACGATCTGCCAAACGTGAAGCAGAAAATTTAAAAAGTAAACTGTTAACTATAAATAAGGCACTAGACGGTAAAGACACTAAACTACTAACGGAAGATTTAATTGATAGTGCACCTAAACCCGTTCAAGATCATATCAAAGAGCAAGATGTAATCTTTAAACCTAATACAGGTCCACAGACACAATTTCTTGCCGCTTCCGAGCGAGAAGTATTTTATGGTGGTGCAAGAGGTGGTGGTAAATCATACGCTATGTTGGTTGACCCACTACGATACTGCCATAGAGCAACGCATAGGGCACTTTTAATAAGAAGGACAATGCCTGAGTTGAGAGATTTAATTAATCACTCACAACGTTTATACTCACGAGCATTCCCTGGAGCAAAATGGAGAGAACAAGAAAAAGAATGGCGATTTCCATCAGGAGCAAAAATAGAGTTTGGTTATGCAGAGAACATGACAGACGTTTTACGTTACCAAGGACAATCGTACACATGGATAGGAATAGACGAGTTACCTCAATATCCTACTCCAGATATATATAATTTTTTAAGATCATCTTTAAGATCTGTTGATCCTAAAATACCAGTTTTTATGAGAGCAACTGGCAACCCAGGAAACGTAGGTTCACAATGGGTTCGTGAGATGTTTGTAAATCCCTCTACGCCTAATGAAAAATTTGATGTAAACATTAGTACACCAGTAGGGAATAGAAAAATTTCACGAAGATTTATTCCTGCTAAATTGCAAGATAATCCATATTTGATGCAAACAGATGATTACTATATCATGCTAGCATCATTACCAGAAATTCAAAAAAGACAATTTTTAGATGGAGATTGGGATGCATTTGATGACTCAGCTTTTCCAGAATTTAAAAAACAAACACATGTTGTTGAAAGTTTTGAAATACCTAAAGGGTGGTATAGATTCCGTGCTGCAGATTGGGGCTATAGCTCTCCTGCTTGCTGCCTCTGGTTTGCTATTGATTATGATAATAATATTTGGATCTATCGAGAGCTGTATGTCACTAAGAACACGGCTGATCAATTTGCTAAAAAAGTTCTTGAGTTAGAACACGGAGAGTATATTAATTACGGAGTATTAGATTCTAGTACATGGGCAAGACGAGGAGATGTAGGTCCAAGTATTGCAGAAACTATGATACAAAATGGTTGTCGTTGGAGACCATCAGATCGTTCTCCAAAAAGTAGAATTAATGGTAAATTAGAAATGCATAAGCGATTTACTATTAATCCTGACACAAAAGAACCAGGCTTAATGATATTATCTAATTGTAGAAATTTAATTAGAACATTATCTACATTACCAGTTGATTCAAATAATCCTGAAGATGTTGATACAAAATCAGAAGATCACGCATATGATGCACTTCGATATGGATGTATGAGTCGTCCTATTCATCCATCTTATGCAAAACATTTTAAAAGACTAAACACACAAACTGAATTTAATCCAACCGATAAAGTTTTTGGATATTAATGCCACTTAATAAAAAAGGTAAAAAAATAAAAAAAGCAATAGAAAAACAGTATGGTAAAAAGAAAGGCCAAACTGTTTTTTATGCTATGGAAAATTCTGGAAAGTTAAAAGGTGTCAAAAAAAATAAAGCTACCAAAAAGAAATAGTAAAAATTTTCCATATAAACTTACTATGGTTTGGTGGGAAGATATTATATCTGATTCTAGTTGGGAAGATATTATAGAAATTAAAAAAGCTAATACTTCAGTTTGTTGTAGTGTAGGGTGGTTGATACATACCGACTCAGTGCGTACAATTATTATGGCAGACTTTAGTTGGGAATCCGATGGCTCTATAAAACAAGGCGGATGTTATACTACAATTCCTACAAAAAATGTCATTAAGACAAAACAAATAAAAATATAGATAATATTAATTAGGAGAATATAAAATGGAAGCAACGTTTGATCCAAAAGCAAAAATAAAACAAGGTCAATTTAGTGATTCACCTGATGGAAAAAATCCAAACAGGGAACATGATAATATTGATTTTACACAACATGCACCAAAAAAATACCAAGAGTATGACTATGATCCAGTTGTACCTTCAAAACCTGGTGCTGAACATGTACAAGATTCTTTGTTTAAAATGGCAGATGAAAAAGATTACTAATGGCTGAAGACAACGGAAATAAATTAGGACCTAAAAGCAACTTCATCGCTGAAGTATATGCTAATATGGAAACTAAAAAAATTGTTGATAAAGTTAAAAAAGTTATAAAAAAATTTGGTAATAAACCAAAGGAAAAACCAGGTAAAAAATATGGTATTCATGATCTATTAAAAGGTGATGAATATATACCACCAAAACCATAAGGAGACATAACTATGATGAAAAGATATATGCATGGAGAACTTGCACCTGATGTACCTAAAAGACCTAATGATGCTATGGAAATAGATCCTAATTCAAAAGTGAATCAAGGAAATATGTCTGGAGATCAAAATGATGCAAAAGGTAAATCAAAATCTAAAGTAGATCCAGCAATTTTTAAAATGGCTGAAGAAAGAGACTACTAATTAAATAAAATATGGCTGACGATAAAGATAAGAGAGAAATTTATGTGGACAACAATCTCGTTGGCTATATAAGAAATAAATTTCAAGAAGCAGAGACATCTAAAATATATGATGAAAAAAGATGGCTTAAGGCTTACAGAAACTATAGAGGAATCTATGGTCCTGAAATGGCTTTTCGTGAAAATGAAAAGTCTAAAGTATTTGTTAAAATTACAAAGACAAAAGTTCTTGCATCTTTTGGACAGATTATAGAAGTTTTATTTTCTCAAGGTAAATTTCCTTTAGGAATAAGTCCTACATCTGTTCCAGAAAATATTGATGAATATGCAAGAATGGTTACTCCACAAGAAAAACAAATGTCTAGTGGTGATAGACCTTCACCTGTAAATCCAAATCCAAAAAACTCAGATGTTGTAAAAAGTTTATATGGATTCAATGGTGATGGACAAAGTATTCCTCCAGGAGTTACTGCAAGTGATTTAATAAAAACAATTGCACAAGACTATGAAGAATTAGGTTTTGAAGAAGGCACATCAATTCAAGGTGAACCACAAATAGAACCAGCTAGTATGGCTGCTTCTAAAATGGAAAAACTTATTCATGATCAATTAGAAGAATCAAATGCAATTACTATTCTAAGACACACATTTTTTGAAATGTCTTTAATGGGTACTGGTATTTTAAAAGGACCTTTTACTGATACAAAAACATATGGCAGTTACGATAGAGTAAATGATATGAATGTTTATGTAGGTAAAACTAAAACAGTACCGAGTATAGAAGCAGTATCTTGTTGGGATTTTTATCCTGATCCAAATGCTACAAGTATTAATGATGCAGATTACGTTATACAAAGACATAGTTTTAATAAACAACAGTTAGCAGATTTAAAAGAAAAACCTATGTTTAATGCTGATGCTATTCAAGAATGTCTAGATGAAGGACCTAATTATCAAGTTAGAGGATATGAATCTTCTTTGTATGATAGAGAAAATATTACTAGTATATATAAAAATAGATTTGAAATTTTAGAATATTGGGGTATTATAAATAAAGATTTAATAGAAGATGAAAATTTTGAGTTTGAAAGTGAAGAAAATTTTATTCATGTTAATGTGTGGATTTGTGGTGGTCATGTTATTAGAATGGTTGAGAATCCATTTACTCCAAAAAGAATTCCATACTTAGTATGTCCATATGAATTAAATCCATATCAATTTTTTGGTGTTGGAGTTGCAGAAAATATGGAAGACTCTCAGCAAATTATGAATGGTCATGCAAGAATGGCTATTGATAATTTAGCTTTAGCAGGTAATTTAGTATTTGATGTTGATGAAACAATGTTAGTTCCAGGACAAGATATGAAAATATTTCCTGGTAAAATATTTAGAAGACAAAGTGGTCAAACAGGTCAGGCAGTTCATGGAGTTAAGTTTCCTAATACTGCATACGAAAATTTACAAATGTTTGATAAGTTTAGACAACTTGCAGATGAATCAACAGGTATACCTTCTTATTCACATGGAACAACAGGTGTACAATCTACAACAAGAACAGCAGCAGGTATGTCTATGCTTATGGGTGCTGCTGCATTAAGTATTAAAACAGTTATTAAAAATATAGACGATTATTTAATCAAACCCCTAGGTGAAGCAATGTATCATTTTAATATGCAATTTAGTGATGATGCTCCACATATTAAAGGTGATTTAGAAGTTAAAGCACAAGGAACTTCTTCACTGATGCAAAAAGAAGTTAGATCGCAAAGATTATTAACATTTATGCAAACAGCTTCTAATCCTACATTAGCACCATTTGTTAAATGGCATACATGTCTAAAAGAAGTAGCAAAGTCTTTAGATATTGATCCAGATCAATTAATAAATGATCCAGAAAAAGCAGCAATCTTTGCACAAATAATGGGAATGGTTAATGCAAATCAAAACAATAGAACCTCTAATAGAGGACAAAACGAAATGGGGCAGACTGGAGGAGTACCTCCTGGAGCTTCGCCAACAGATCCAACAGGAGCTGGAGGTAGCAACATCGGAGTTGGTAATGTACCGATGCCAGGGGAAGCTGGCTTTAGTTCGCCAAATCCTCAACCTCAAAGACGCACACAAACGCAATAAAGAATATGGTAGCTAAACTAACAAGAAATCAATTTGGAGTTTATGAATATCAAGATGCTGCAGTTGCATCAGCACCTGTAAATAATGTTGATCAGTTTGAAGCATATACAGGAACTCAAAAAACAACTTTAGCAACAGGAACTACAGACTTAGGAACTCAAACTCAAAGTCTATTAAGAGAAGCACCTGGTCAAATGGATATTGTAACAGATCCTGAAACAGGTGAAACTAAAACAGTTGCAAGAGGACAAACACCAGTTGATATACAACAACAAGCAATTGATACAAGTAAAGCTCTAACTCCAAGACAATCACCTTTTGAAAAAATACAAGGTATTACTTCTACTAGACAAGATACAGGATTTACTCCTGATGCTTATCTTAATAGAATTCAGCAAATGCAAAATGATGCATTAAAAGCTCAAAGAGTAAATACAGTACTTAAAGGTGGATTAGATCTAGGAGTTGCATATTTACGTGGTGCTAAATCTGGATCAATAGCTGGTCCAACTACACAATTAACAAGTTTAATTAATACACCAGTAGGTGCTACTACAGTAGGTGGTGCAGGTATTGCAGGAGCTGCAGGTTATGGAATATCAAAAGTTCTTGGTGGTGATGAAAAAGAAAATCAAGCTGCAGGTGTAGGTGCAGCAATCGGAACAGCTGTTGGAGGACCAGTAGGTGGAGTTATTGGAGGTACAATTGGTAGAGTTGTTGGGGGTAGAGTTATTTGTACAGAATTATATAATCAAGGTTTAATTAGTAGAAAAGATTGGGCGTTAGATTTAAGATTTACAGAATCACATTTAACACCAGAACATATTAAAGGATATTGGTACTTTGCAATTCCTGCAGTTAAATCAATGAGAAAAAGTAAATTATCAACAAAATTTTGGAAACACATAGCAATAAATAGAGTTAAAGATATTAAGTGGAGATTAGGAAAAGGTAAATTTAGTTTATTAGGTAGAGTATATAGTTCTATACTTGAACCTTTATGTAAATTTACTGGTAAATTTGTAAAAGAAAAAAATTATCATAAGGAGTTATACGCATAATGGCTATTGACGCAACAGGAAAACCAACAACAACTGGTATGATGGATTCAAGACCTAAAGTTCCAAGAGCACCAAATTTAAGTAATTTAAAACCTGCAAAACAAACTACAAAAAATATGCCACAACAAGTTCAGCCTACAATGCAAGCAGAAGCTCCTACAACTCAAGAAGAAAAAATATTATCTAAATTTCCAGGTTTAAAAAATTTAACAGTTGAAGATAATGCAGTTTTAGATACTGTACTATCTCCATCTGTTAAAACAGCAATAGGTAAAATTGCACCAGAGTTAAAAGAAATTATAAACTCTTTTGGTACAAATGAACCTAATGTTGTGATTCCATTATCAATGGCAACTAAATATGCAAGTGCTAAATATGGTGGTGAAGGTCAAGAAGCAATTCAAAACTTTACTAACGATTTAATAGCACTTAATGATTTAGATATTGAACAAATGCAAAATCAGATGGAACAACAAACAACTGTGCCACCTAGTCAGGGTTTAATGACTAGCCCACAAACTACATAAGTTTTAAGCTACCCTTATCCATAAGGCACTTAACCTAAGAGGTAAAAATAATGGAACAAGAAAATAAAGTTTCTGAAGAAACTAAAGTTAAATTACAAGAGGCAAATCCTTATAAAAAAAACAGAGGTGAAGACGATCCCGAAGTTGAGGCATTTGCTAAAGGTGAATTAGAAAAGTTTCAAAGGGAACAAAGAGAAAAGGAAGCAGAAGCAGCAACCGAACAGAAGGACACCGATGCATCTGAAGAGACTGCAGATCCAACAGATCAAAAGGCTACTCCTATCGCTGAACGCCCTGCAAAAGCTGAAGAAAAAGTCTTTAAGAAACGTTATGACGATCTTAAACGACACTATGATTCTACAATTGGTAAACATAAAGATGAACTTCAATCTTTGCGTAGTCAATTAGAGCAAAGTACTAATCAATTTGTACCACCCAAAAGTCCATCTGAATTGGATGCTTGGAGAAAAGAGTACCCTGACGTTTATGCAATGATGGAAACTATTGCAATGGACAAAGCTACTACTCGTACTGTAGAACTTGAAGATAAATATAAAAATCTTCAACAACAACAGGAACAAATTGCAAAAGAAAAAGCTGAAGTAGAACTTTTAAAATTACATCCAGACTTTAGTGAAATTAGACAACAAGAACAATTTCATTCTTGGGCTGAAAATCAAGATCCAATTATTCAAGATTGGTTGTATAAAAATACTTCCAATGCAAAATTAGCTGCTAGAGCTTTAGATCTATACAAAATGGATCAAGGTATTAGTACATTGAATAAAAAAGAAAAAGCTGATGTAAAAAAAGAAGCTGCTAAGGTAATTACTAAAACTAAGAAAAGTACTGAGACAGACATACCAAAGAAAAAAGTTTGGACAACAAGTGAGATTTCTAAATTGAAACCTCAGGAGTTTGAAAAATTTGAAAAAGAAATTGATCTAGCACGTTTAGAAGGTAGAATTGAACAACGTTAACAATCTAACTAAATAAACAAGGAGAAGCATTATGGCTTTTACAAACGCTAGTGGATATCAAAACCTTGCACAAGGTAATTTTACTCCACAAATCTTTAGTCAGAAAGTTCAAAAATTCTTCAGAAGAGCATCAGTGGTAGAAGATATTACTAACACTGATTACGCTGGAGAAATTGAAAACTTTGGTGACACAGTAAAGATCATTAAAGAACCTACAATCACAGTTAAAGATTATGCTAGAGGTCAAACAGTTGATACACAAGTATTAGCTGATGACCAAATCACTATGACTGTTGATCAAGGTTCTTATTTTGCTTTTAAAGTAGATGATATTGAAGAAAGACAATCTCATGTAAACTTTGAAGCTCTTGCAACCTCTTCAGGTGCATATTCATTAAAAAAAAACTATGACTATAACGTATTGAAATTTATTTATGACAATGCTACTAATGGTACTAGTACAGGAACTGACTCATCACCAATCGATGGTGACGCAGCTGCAGATACTTTAGCAAATTTAGTATCAACTGCTAAAAAGAACCTGGATAGAAATGATGTGCCAGAAGAAAATAGATGGTTAGTTTCATCACCTGAATTCTTTGAACAACTAAGAAAAGCAGGTGCTAAACTTTCTGACCAATCAGTAATGGCTGATGGCGGTGCATCACAAATCAGAAACGGTATGGTCACAGATAGACCATTATTTGGTTTTAACATGTACCAATCAAACGCTATTGCGGTTTCAGGTGGTTCAGTTGCTAATAATACATTTGGTTCTGCGGGATCAAATGAGCATGTGTTCTTATACGGACATATGTCAGGTGTTGCAACTGTAAATCATATCGCTAAAACCGAGTTAATCAGAGACCCTGATTCATTCGCAGACGTTGTCAGAGGACTACACGTATTTGGAAGAAAAATCCTTAGAAGTGAAGCAGTCCAAAGAGGCGTTATAACAATAGGTTAATTAGGGGGATAATAGATAAACTATGGCAACTTATGATGTAACAGGTGCTGGCGGAACAGCTGGACATTCTGCAAACGGCAGAACACCTTATATGATAGAAAACACAATTGATGTCTCTGCAATTAATGGAGACTCAGGTACAGCTCAGAATGATGTTATTAGATGTCTTGACGTTCCTGCAGAAAGTGTAGTATTACACGCAGGACTAGAGGTACTAACAGCATGTTCAGGCTCTGTAGTTATTGATATTGGTATCACTGGAAGTTCAGCTGGATTCTCAGATCCAGATGCTTTCGTTGATGCTTACGATGCTACTGGTGCAGCTTATGCACCAAGAGACGTTGCTGATGCAGCACCTGTATTGACTACAAAAGTAGCAGATACAATTGATGCGTTAATGGCTGGAGCAGCATCTAGTGCGGGTAAAATCCGTGTATTTGCTATTCTATGTGATGTTTCAGGTATTGATGAAACTGATAGAAATACAGACGCACAACACGATACAGCAGTATAATACTGCATAATTTTAAGGGGGGCTATATGTCCCCCTTATTATATTACCCCTTACAAACTAGGAGAACAAATAAAATGGCTATACATGATTTAAGAAAAAAAACTAATGCAAGCACAGGTCAAAGGATTGTTATGGATCCAAATAAAGTAAGGATGAGTAATTTAGAAAATAGAATTAATAATCAAGAACAAAAACTTGATAAAATTATAGAGTTATTACAGAATGGCAACAACCTACCTAACACTGACAAATAGAGTTCTTAGAGAACTTAACGAAACAGAATTAACTTCAAGTACGTTTGCCTCTAGTAGAGGTATACAAACTGCGGTTAAAGATTTTGTAAATAAAGGTATTCACGATATCTATAATGAGACAGGTGAGATACCTTTGTTATATACTAGAACTACACAAAATTTATTTGTTGGGGATAATGAATATGATTTTCCAGCTGATTTTAGAAAAGCAGATATGGATTCATTTGTTCTTAAACCAACAGAATTAGTGACTAATGGTGAATTTACATCTAACATAAATAGCTGGACAACTGGAGATGGATCACCTTCTTACACATCTAGTGGTAATGGTAGATTAAATTTAAATGATGCAGCAGCATATCAAGCTATTAGCACTACAGTTAATAAAGAATATAAAATACAAGTTAGAGTTTTAAGTCCTAACAGTTCGACAAGTGGGTTAATTATTAGAGTTGGAACGTCTGCAGGTGGAACACAAAATTTAAATACAACACAGGCTGTAACTAATTTTAGAGAAGGTGCTATACTAAATACAACATTTACAGCTACAGCACAAACATCATATATTTATGTAGAATCAGATGGTGTACAACTTGATGTAGATTATGTAAGAATATCTAGAAATGATATAGCACTTAGAAAATTAGTTTATATATCATATGATAATTATTTACAAACTTACAAAGTAACTGATGATACAAATAATAAAGGTAATTACTCAGCACCAATAAGAGTTTATATATTACCTGATCATTCTGCATTTGGTGTAAGCCCAAGACCAAACACTAGTGAATATACAGTAGCTTATGATTATTATACTACACATACAGATTTATCTGCACATGGTGATAATATGAGCTTACCTGATAGATTTGGTACATTAATAGTAGATAGAGCTAAGTATTACACTTATATGCTTAGATCAGATCCACAGCATGCACAATTAGCAGATAGAGATTTCCAAAGAAAACTTAGATTATTAAAAGTAGACTACGCTACTAAAAATGATTATATGCGTAGTGACACAATTGCAGAAAGTATCGCTACAAATATAGGAGGCAGAGTGGCATAATGGCTATAAATTTTAAAGGTGAAAAAATAAAAGAACCAGAAGATAATATAAAATATTCTGAAAAAAAATTTGAAAGACAAAAAACTAATGGTCTTAATAATGAGCCAGATGAAATGATGGTAGCTAAATTAAATCGTAAAGAAAAAAATGATTTAGCTTTATTAAAAACTAAAGAAGAAAATTCTGATACATTTGGGCCTCTTTCAGAAAAAGAAAAAGAAAGATTAAACGATTTATTAATAAAAGAAAAAGAAGATTAACACATGCCAACTACAGATTTAATATCACCATTTGTAGTGAGTTGTGCTGGTGGGTTGACATTGAATAAAGATGTATTCTCAATGCAACCTGGTGAAGCACTTATCTTACAAAATTTTGAGCCTGATATTAAAGGTGGGTATAGACGTGTTAGTGGAACAGCTCTATATAATACTACAATTGTACCACAAGGATCTAGCACAACCAGTCTAGTAATAGATTGCTCAATAATATTTAATGGACAGATTATTGTAGCTAGAGGTGGTGATATACATAGAGGTACAACTAGTGGTAGCTGGACAAGTTTAACAACTGGACTAGGCACAGCAACTAGAGCATACGATTTTGAAAAATTTAATTTTAATGGTACAGATAAATTAGTTATTGCTACAGGACATTCAGCTGCACAAATAATTAATTCTAGTTTTGCAGTTGATGTAGTAAATGCAACAGGTGGTGGAACTGCACCTACAAATCCTAAGTTTGTAAAAGCATTTCAAAACCATATGTTTTATGCTGGTGCAAGTAATTCACAAGAAGTTATATTTAGTGTTCCCTTTGAAGAAGATAATTTTACATCAGCTAGTGGAGCAGGGTCATTTAAAGTTGACTCTACTGTTGTTGGATTAAAAGTATTTAGGAATGAGCTAATAGTATTTTGCGAAGATAGAATTTATAAATTAACAGGAACATCATCAAGTAATTTTGCAGTACAAGAAGTTACTAGAAATATTGGATGCAGAGATGGTGGTAGTATTCAAGAGATTGGTGGTGATGTTATATTCTTAGCACCAGATGGTTTAAGAACTATTGCTGGTACTGCTAGAATTGGTGACGTTGAGCTTGGATCTATTTCAAGACAAATACAATCAAGAATTGATGATATAGGATTAGATAGAATAACATCTCTAGTTATTAGAGATAAATCACAATATAGATTATTCTACCCAACTGATGGTGGAGGACAACTATCAGCTAAAGGAATTATAGGTGTATTAAAAAATAACCCTAATACAGGTGCTATAGGATTTGAATATGCAGATATGGTGGGTATTAAACCTGCTTGCACAGATTCAGATTTTATAAGTAATGTTGAAACACAAGTATTTGGTGGTTATGATGGATTCATCTATAAAATGGAAACAGGAAATACTTTTGCTACAGGTGCAACTACAACTACTATTCAAGCAGTGTACAGATCACCCGATATGGTAATGGGAGATCCAGGTGTTAGAAAATATATGCAAAGAGTTAATTTAAACTATGAAGGTGAAGGTACATCTATTGATGCAAACCTAGCTCTTAGATATAATTACGATGACCAGAACAGCCCACAACCAGATAAGATTGCACTACCAACTGTAGGTGGTGCTGGGCAATATGGAGCTGCAGTTTATGGTAGTTCATTGTATGATGCATCAGGTGTTCCATTAGTAAGACAAGCAGTAGAAGGTTCAGGATTTGCAGTAGCACTACAGATAGATGATCAAAATAGTGCAGACTCATTTTCAGTTAAAGGATTTCAATTAGAATTTACCCCAGGAGGAAGAAGATAATGGCAGGCTATTCGGCACGACAGTCTAGTTTCACAACAGGTGATACTATACTAGCAGCTCATTCTAACGATGAGTTTAACCAGGTATTAGCTGCATTTCATGCAACAACAGGACACTCACATGATGGCACAGCTGGTGAGGGTGGCCCTATTAGTACACTTAGAGATGCAGATTCAAATAACAAAATATTAGTTGATACCTCTAATAATCATTTAGAATTTTATGTAGAAGTATCATCTTCTGCTGTTGAGCAAATTAAAATACAAGATGGTGCTATTGTACCTGTAACAGATAATGATATAGACTTAGGAACTTCCTCTCTTGAGTTTAAAGATTTACACTTAGATGGTACTGCAAATATAGACAGCTTAGTAGCTGATGCTATGAGTTTAGGTGGTACTAGTATTACTGCAACTGGTGCAGAAATTAATTTGATAGATGGTGGAGCTACTGTTGGAACTACAGCAGTTGTTGACGGAGATGGTATTATACATAATGATGGTGGCACAATGCGAGTTACAAGTGCTGCTACATTTAAAACTTATTTTCAAGAAGGTATATCTACTGCATATGATGATTTAAGCACTGGAGATGCCGCAGTTAATATTGCGACATCTGCTGGTAATATTACAATTGATGCACAAGGTAGTGATACAGATATTATTTTAAAAGGTACTGATGGTGGAGCAGATACAACTTTTTTAACTATAGATGGTAGTGCTGCAGGTAAAGCAACATTTAATAGTGATGTAGTTGTTGGTGGAGATCTTACAGTAACTGGCGATGATATTATTATGGGCACTAATACTGCAGGTAATTTATTAATTGCAGATGGTACAAACTTTAATTCAATAGCAGTAGGTTCATTATCAGAAATATCTACAGTTGCTAATGATGA
>Ga0181395_1000733_pt1 | contig 13634 bp, 17 predicted proteins | sample 18SPOviralmetaG_FD_130124 | JGI IMG/M metagenome (GOLD analysis project Ga0181395, IMG submission 130124) | Marine viral communities from the oligotrophic San Pedro Time Series (SPOT) site, San Pedro Channel, CA, USA - 18 SPOT_SRF_2010-12-16 | ecosystem: Environmental > Aquatic > Marine > Strait...
TAACTGCGATAACCCCGGCCCGAAGACTAAAGCCAGATATTGGTCATGTAAGGCGTGGTAAGATGGCAAACCCAGTAAAAGGCGCAATTAGTCAGCTTGGTGAAAGAGTTATTGACACAAGCAAAGGTTTTTTCGAGGCAATTCGTGATGCCTTCGGCAACGAAGCGGCAGATAGAGTTAAGGCCATAAAAACAGAAATTCAGTCTTTCCCATCTGTTCCAGAGCCGACAGTAGATAACGCACCTTTGATGGCAGTGCATAATACAAGCCTTGAAGGTATATTGGCTGCAAACGAAATAGGCGGCATTCCCAGCCCATCTATTGGTATTTCAGATCCAGCTAACTTGCAAAATTTTGGTGAAATTAGCTTAATTATGAACCCCAATAAGCTAAGTCCAAACATGAACATTTATCCAACTGATGCTTACACAGGCAGACAGCCAAAGGGTGAAGTTAAAATAGTAAATCCAAAACAATTTAAAGAACGGCTAAAGGCAGATGTTAATCTAGGTCACATGGCTGATTACGCAGCTATCTATTTAAATAAAGGTGATCCTGAAGAAGCAAACAAAGTATTACAAGTAATCAATGCGGCTATAGATAATAACTTAGTTAATCCAAAAGATTTTAATAACATTGAAGCATTATATGAAGAAGCGGGAAGAAAACTTATATTTGCGTTTGATTACCCACTTACTGAATCTCAAAAGTACGCTGGTCTATCAGAATATGCAGATGTAAGGCGTGTTTTACCGCCAAAAGATCCATACTATGATGATGGAAGTAGGCGTCCAGATAAGCCTTACACGGCGCAAACAGTTTTAAAAGACATGCGCCAAGGCAGATATGGGCCAATGTACATGCCAGCGACAGAAGATTACGCACAAAATGTTGCAGGGGCGCTAAGAGCAGCAACGTCACGACCATTTAAAAGTATTGATGAAGTTAAAGATGCTAGGGGCCAAATTTTTGTTGAAGAGAGAGATCAACCATCTCAAGCAGGAGATGTGCTTGGTGACTTATTTAACACGTTTCATAATGTTAAATTTTCTTTGATCGATGATCTTACAAATAAGTTCAAGAAAACAGACATCAGAACGCGCAGATCCAGAAATGAAGACGGCGAGTTTGTGGTAACTCAAGAGCCAATCACGCGCATGATGGGTGTAGAGACAGCAAATGAACTGTTGCTTGCTCTTGGTCGTAACGATGCAGACGTTTCTAAAACAGCGGCTGTGTCTGAAGGTTTCGTATCTATGGACGATATTCCTGCACTTCGAGATGCTGTAAATCGCGTTGGTGAAATCATGCAAAACGCTCCGACAAAGTATTTTGAGGCAAAGCCCAATGCAACAATGAGCCTCAGTGATTTTGACACTGCTCTGGTTCCTAGAAACCTTACTGAAAACGAAGAAGTGATGCGGATCTTCAGGGAAAACAATTTGCCTGTAGCGACTTACACTGACTTTGGACCAAATAAAGATGAATATAGAGAAGGCGTAATGCGCCAGATGAAGGAAAATTTGTTTTCTGTACCTCTGGCTGGTACAGTTGGGTACGGCGCGTTGCAAAGCGTAGGAGAAGATGATGGCGAAAGCGGCAGTTAAGCGCGTAGCGCAAGCAGAGATCAGAGCGGCTAAGAGCTTCTTGGAGAGGCGTGGGTTGAAGTCTAGTGAGATATCCCCCAAAAAGTTTGCTATGGCTGCTAAGGAGCTGGATAAGGGGTTCTCAGAGACACTCAAGGTGTTGGCGCGTGAATTGTCTGGGGGCAATGTCTGATGGCTGGCTTTTGGGAAACTTATGCGAAGCTGTCTTCACCGCCTATGTACGATCTTAGCGGAGCAGATCCAGAAGCCTTAAAAGGCATGGGGCGCACTATGCTAGACAGCGCAACTATTGTGGGTTTGGGCGGTGAGATCGAAGCTGGCATAAGAGCGCCGTTTAGCGATAAGACTTTCCAAGAGATCGACAGCGAAATCAATCAGCAGCAAGCTGCGTTCAAGGAAAACTATCCAGCAGAATACACAACATCTAGTGGTTTGGGCATGTTGCCAACAATTTCAGTTGGCGCTCCAGCGGCAATAACCAGAATAGTCGGCGGCAAAGTTTTACCAAATGTTGCATTTGGAACTGGGATTGGTGGCTTGAGTGGATTTGTGGGTGGCACTGGAGAAGGTGAAAGTGCAGAGCAAAGGATACAGACAGGCAAGGAAGAGATCGCACCAATGGCAGTTGGCACTGGCGTTGTAACAGCAGCAATGATGGGTGCAATTAAAGCGACCCCATATATAGGAAAGTTCCTTGGTAATATGGCAAGCAAGCTAATGAATAAGCCTGCTGCAATACAGTCAGTGCCATATAACGAACTATCAGCAGCAAGAGCGGCAGATCCTGACGCGGCTATAAAAGGCGACAAATACACCAATCTGTTTGAAGCATCAAATCGTAAGCTGAAAGACGAAACCTACGATGAATAGAGCAAGTTTTGGTAAACTTATGTCTAAAGGAGGACAAAAAATGAAGTATGGCAAAAAGAAACCTATGAAGTCTGTCAAAAAGACTGTAAAGAAAAAGAAGAAGACTATGAAGAAAAAGAAAGCGTATTAATGCCAGAACAAAAAAACTCTGAAGTTGTCGAAGTTCATGTCACTGGCGTTTCAATGTCAGGAGGTGTGAAAGATGACCACAAGCGATCTGCTCCAACAGATCAGAAAAAATCTGGAAACAAAACGGCTGGAAATAGCTGAGAGTATGGTTGATGGTCGGTTATCCGACTTCAATGCATATCAAAAAAACGTAGGGATCGCAGAAGGCTTAATGCAAGCCTCTGAGGTTATCCGCGAAACTTTAAAATCTCTTAATGAGGAGGATGTATAGCGTGTCTCATCAGCATGATAGAATATTTACAGATGAAGAAACCAATGCAACAATTGGATCTCATCAATTGCCAATACCTTTAAACTGGAAAGTATTGGTGCAACCTAATCAGGTTAAAACAAAAACATCAGGCGGTATATTGCTGCCAGAATCATCCAAAGACAACGAAGAATACCTAACAGCTCACGGCACAGTCTGCGCCTTGGGTGACTTAGCGTATCGTGACAGAGACACAGGCCAGCGTTGGCGGTCTGAGGTTTGTCCAAAGGTTGGAGATCGCGTGACCTATGGTAAATACGCTGGTCAAAAAATTGTTGTAAAAGGCGTCAAGTTCCTTCTGCTAAACGATGATGAAATCACATCGATCTTGCCAGACGGAGTTGAGGTCGCAGCATATGTAGGATGAGATGATGGCAGAAAAAGAACAAATTCTGGAAGAAATCGAAGCCGAAATTCAAAAGGCTAAAGGTGAGCCAGAAGAATTTGAAATCGAAGTTGTTGATGAACCTGTACAAGAAGCCAGAGAAGAAGCTAAAGATGTAGCTGAAGAGGCTAAACAGGATGACGATTATGGCCCGAAGGTTCAAAAGCGTATTCAAAAACTTGTCAACCAGCGCAGAGAAGCTGAAATCCAAGCTAGGCAAATTCAGGAGCAAAATGCACAGCTCCAAAAACGCCTTGAAAGATTGGAGCATGGATCTCAGCAGTCGGCTGAAAAAGCGTTTAATCAGCGTTATAGCCAAACCAAAGCAGCTCTTGAACAAGCTGTGGAGGAAGGTGACACGAAAGCGCAAGTAGCTTTTCAAGAGCAAATGGCCGACATGCGAGCGGCTATGCGTATCGCAGAAATGCAAAAGCAACAAAGTCAGCAACGTGCAGCAGCATCACCAACAGTGGGCCGCGCACAGCAAGCTGCACAAAATCCAGCACCACAAAAAGCTATGCAGTGGTGGCAAGCAAATAACTGGTTCAATGCCGCAGGCTTTGAGCGAGAAACAGCGGCTGCGCGTTCAATTGATGTCCAACTCGACTTGGAGGGTTATGACAAAAATTCGGACGAATATTATCAGGTTTTAAACAGCCGTTTACAAAAAATGTTTCCTGAGCTATCTTCAGGAGCAAGTCCAAGTAAGGCAAGAACAAAAAGTAGACCACCAGTCGCCCCAACTACAGGCGGTTCTTCCAGTTACAAGGGCAATAGAGTGAGGATGTCGCAAGAACAACTCAGAATGGCTAGAGAACTTGGAATCAATGATGAAAAAGGTCTTAAAAAATACGAAGCCGAAATTCGGCGTCAGCAAAGGAGCCAGTAATGTCTGAGAAAAGAAATGTTCGTGCAAACCAAACTCGAAATTCTGTGCGTGACGAGGAAGCTCGTCCAATGACTGCATGGAAACCACCATCACTTTTGGACGCCCCCGAAGCACGTCCCGGCTATGTCCAAAGGTGGGTTGCTACCTCGATTCAGGGTAAGGAAAGCCCAGACAACGTGTACAAACGTATGCGTGAAGGCTGGGAACCGCGCCCTGCTGATACTGTGAAAAGTAAGTTGTTTCCAACTATCAATCACGGCCAGTGGGCAGGATCAATTGGGATTGAAGGAATGCTTCTATGCGAAATGCCAGAAGAAAAGCATGAGCAGATGAGACATTACTATTCAGGGAAAAATGATGAACTGAATGAATCAATCGCAGGGGATCTTGATGCGTTAGGACGGCGAAGTGGGCAGACGATCTATCAAGATCGTAAGTCTGAAACCAGTCGTGGCAGATCTTTGTCTGCTGCAAGCGACTAAATTAACGCTAAAAGGAGCGAAAAATGGCAAATGCAGATGCAGCCTTTGGCTTTGTGCCAGTTCGTCACATGAGCGGTAATGCACCTCGCGCTAACCAATACACTATCACAAGTGGTCTTGCAGAAAACATCTTCACAGGTGATCTCTGCATTCTAACTGCTGATGGGGTTGTTACGCCACATACGGCCACAGAAACTAACAACATTGGTGTTTTTGCAGGGTGTTCTTACACAGCAAGTGACGGTTCTTACGTCTATAGTGATTACTGGCCGTCAGGCACAGTAGCTACAGACATCATCGCATATGTATATGATGATCCATATACTGTGTTTAAAGTCCAGTCAGCAGGATCTCCTGCCCAGACCAATATCGGCAACTGCGCTGATGTTGTTGCTGGTGCTGGGTCCACAACGACTGGTCAATCTGGTTTTGAAATCAGCGGAACAATGGCAGCAAGTGCTGCTACTTGTAAAATTCTTGCGTTGGTAGATTCTCCAGAGAATGCATTCGGTGCTAACGCTGTCATGGAAGTGCTTATTAATGAGCATGTTCTAAAAGACAGTGCTGGTATTTAAGGAGGGTATGAACAATGGCTATGAATAGAGCAAATTTTGCTAAAATGCTTGAGCCGGGTCTGAATACTCTTTTTGGACTCGAATATGACAGCTATCCATCCGAATATGAGGCGGTTTTCGAATCAAATACTTCTCAGAAGGCATTTGAGGAAGACGTTCTTTTATCAGGTTTTGGAAATGCTCCAACAAAATCAGAGGGTTCTGCGGTTTCGTATGACGCAGCCTCTCAGCAGTGGACTGCGCGTTATCAGCACGAAACAATCGCTTTGGCTTTCTCAATCACTGAAGAAGCTGAAGAAGACGGCCAGTATGGTTCGATTGCTTCTCGCTATACAAAAGCGTTGGCTCGCTCAATGGCCTCTACTAAAGAGATCAAAGCGGCTAACATTTTGAATACCGCGACAACCGCTTCAGGTGGGGATGGCGCTACTCTATTGAGTGCATCACACCCAACCCAGAACGGCAACCAGTCTAACATTCTTGCAACTGCGGCTGACTTGTCAGAAGTGTCACTAGAAGCAATCCTTATTCAGATTGCTGACATGAAAGATGATCGCGGCCTTCGCATTGCGGCACAAGGTACGAAGTTGGTTATCCCAACTGCTTACACTTTTGTTGCGGAGCGTTTGCTTGAATCACAACTGCGTGTTGGCACTGCTGACAATGACATCAACGCGATCCGCAATGGCGGTTACCTTCCACAAGGTTACCACATTATGCGCCGTCTAACAGACAGCGATCAGTGGTTCGTACAAACTGATGTTCCAGATGGACTGAAAATGTTCCAACGCTCGCCTATGAAAAAAGGCATGGAAGGTGACTTCGAAACTGGCAACGTGCGCTATAAAGTGCGTGAGCGTTACAGCTTCGGTTACACCGACTGGCGTGGGATCTTCGGATCATCAGGCGCGTAAATTACCTAACTTCTCCTCTCTGTTGGGTTTGATTGAGGCGGTCTTCGGATCGCCTCTTTCTTTTTTAACAAACTTGCTGTAGTCTCCAAATATCCCTGACAGTCGCATTGGGCGACTGACAATAGCCAAGACAGGAGATCAACATGGCTACTTCAACTTTTTCTGGACCAATTAAGGCTGGAACAATCAAAGTCACCACTGGCACAACACTAGGCAGCGATATTGCGAATGTTGGTCAAGTAGTGATGTCTCAAACATTCGCAGCGGATTTATCTGGTGGCGCACTAGCAGCGTCTGTGACAGATGTTGTTATCCCTGCAAACTCACAAATTATTGATTGTGTGATTGACGTTATTACAGCAGCAAGTGGCGCAACCAACTTGAGTGTTGGAGATACTGTAGGCGGTGCAACATCTATTCTTAATACTTACGGTATTGGAACAACTGCGGGTCGTAAATATCCGACAACTGAAGCGGGTGGTGCGTTAGCATGGGAAGACACTGGAACAGCAGATATTCGTTTGACTGTTACTAACTCTGCCGCGACAACTGCGGGTGAAGTTCGTGTTACTATCTTGTATGCTCAGAACAACAATCTTTCATAAGGAGGAAGGCCAATGGCTGATATTTCCTCAGTAAAGAAGCTAAGTGATAGCACCAGAGAGGCAGTCTTCGCTTTCCAGTATCAATACGTTGATACTGGCGACGAAAGTGCTGTCCTCAAGATTGATGTTTCCACACTTGCTCCCAACGCGAATGGCGAGCCTTGCACGGCTGTTCGTATCATCGAAGGATGGTGGGTCATTAAAAGCATGACGGTGCGCGTGTTGGCAGACGCTGACACAGACATCATTATGATGAACATTGGAGATGATGATATCGGGTATCACGATTTCTCAAAGTTTGGTGGCCTTCCATCCACGAAGTCGTATGGCACAAACCCAACTGGGGATGTGAAGTTTACGACTGATGGAGCTGGTGCTGTGGGCGATTCATATCAACTGGTTCTAAGGGTCATCAAAGAATACTAGGAGTTTTCAATGGCAACTTCAGGAACCGTAGCATTTCGACCAAATGTTGAAGAGATTATCACTGAGGCATTTGAGCGTTGCGGTATTGATACCCAAACACAAACTGGCGATAAGGCTGTGTCTGCACGGCGCAGCCTTAACCTACTCTTCGCTGAGTGGGCAAACAGAGGTATCAACTACTGGGCAGTAGAACAGCAAACACTCACACTGGTGAACGGCACAGCGTCTTACACGCTGCCAGCAGGAACAATTGACATCATAAGCGCAGTTATACGCGACAGCTCTGGCACAGATACTTCTGATCAAATGATTAATCGCGTATCTATTTCTGATTATAACCAACTGCCAAACAAAGATTCTAGCGGCAAGCCAAGCCAGTATATGCTCGACAAGCAATTCACGCCTGTTGCATATTTCTGGCAAGTTCCAGACAAAACAACATATAGTATGGTCTATTGGGCGATTAGACAGCTTGAAGATGTCACGGCATCCAATCAAGACGCAGATATACCATATCGTTGGAATGAATGCATTTGCGCTGGGCTTGCAAGCAAGTTGGCAATGAAATTTGCAGTTGAGAAGTTTACAATGTTAAACGAAATGTACGAAAGAGCATTTAGTTTTGCAGCGGCATCAGACAATGATGGCGTATCTCTGAGGGTTCAGCCCACTGCGCTGAATTTATATTAATGGCAAAATACGCAAGAGGCAAAAAATCCCAAGCGATAAGCGACAGAGGTGGCCTAAAGGTTCCATATACGGACCTTATGACCACTTGGGATGGATTGCGCGTATCTCCAGATGACTGGGAGCCAAAACAACCACAGCTAACACCAGCAAAGAATGTTGTTGATGCCACGGCGCTGTTTAATCCGCGTCCAGATAATGATCCTGAAAATGCAGAGGTATTTATAGGATACAACTTCGACATCTTTACGCCTGTCCAAGATCGCCCTCCAGTGTGCGTACACGGCCTTGGTGTGGTTTCGCATGGGTCTGTGATAGAAATGGACGTTTCGGTCACTGGCGTGGCTGGTACAGGCGCTGTGGGTACAGTTTATCCAAACCCAGCTATCAATGCAGCGGCTGGTACAGGCGCAATTGGTAATTATGAAGTTGTTATATCAACTGATGTAAACGTCACCAGTGTGATCGGAACAGGCGCTCTTGGTGTATTTGCCACAGCTACTACTACTGACGGCGTGGCTGGCACAGGCGCGATTGGAACTGAAGTTCCAGAATCAGAGCAAGTCACAACAGGGGTCGCTGGCACTGGCAGTATTGGTGCATCAATATTTGAGCAAGAAGAAATCATCACAGGCGTTGCTGGAACAGGCGCAATAGGCACAGAAACAGCCGTGTCTGAAATAGATGTTTCTGGCGTATCTGGCACTGGATCTGTTCATGTTATCGGAACTGGAGCTGGCAGTGACTTCAACATTATTGTTGGCCCAGTCACTGGTCTTGGCGGCGTAGGCACAACAGGAAGCGAAGTGGCAGAAGCTGAAATAAGCGAAACAGGCTTGGCTGGTACAGGTGTGATAGGTGACGGAACTTCTGTAGATGTCGCAGTAGGTTGGGGTAACAATGCTTGGGGTAACGGAACATGGGGTAATGGGCTATGAATTATACGCAGCTAAAAGCTAACATTGAAAACTTTCTGGAAGATGACAGCGCGGAGCTGACTACTTCCATTGATCAAATCATAGCACAGGCTGAAGAGATGATCTTCCAGCGCCTCCCTAACTTACCTTGCTTTAGGAAAAACGCATCAGCGGCGCTGGTGCAAGGCACAACAGATTATACTGTGCCATCTGCGCGAATGATTAGACAGGTTTCTGTCATTACTGCGAATGTAACGTCATACCTAAATCACAGAGTGGATTCATATCTGCGTGATTACTGGCCAAACGCCACAACTCAAGGCGTTCCAGAAATGTATAGTACAAAAACAGCGGCGACTGGAGGCACAACTTTTACTGTTGCGCCCACTCCAGACGCCACAACATCAACTTATCAAGTTGATTATATCGCCCCAGAAACAGGTTTAAGTTCAAGTAACGCGAATACTTGGATTGGAAATAACGCAGAAAATGTGTTATTAGCAGCGTGTCTTTACGAAGCATCAGCCTTTCTTAAAGCTGGAGAAACTTTGGCCCTTTATAAGACACAATTTGACGAAGCAGTGCAATTATTTGTACAAGAGATGCAGCGAGACTACGCAGCAGAATATAACGGAGGTTTATAATGGCTATCGCACAAGCAATGTGTACAAGTTTTAAAGAAGACTTGTTTCAAAAAGAACAGGACATGGATTCTGATACCATCAAGATTGCGCTGTATACTTCATCAGCGTCATTAGGTGCAGCAACAACAGCATATACAACCAGTGGCGAAGTAGCTTCTGGCAATGGATATACAACAGGCGGTGAAACACTTACCAATCCAGTGATTGGCACAAGTGGCACAACAGCGTATGTTGATTTTGACAACCCAGAGTGGACATCAGCATCATTCACAACGGCTGGCGCTTTGATTTATAACGACACAACGGCAGGCAACAATGCCATTGCGGTTTTAAACTTCGGCGGTGACTTTACGGTTACGTCAGGTACATTCCGCATTGTGTTCCCATCACCCGGCGCTGCTGGTTTGATCCGCATCGACTAATAAAAAAAGGATAGTACAACATGGCTAGTACCTATGAAAATGACCTTCGCCTCGAAGAAATGGCCACAGGGGAGAACTCTGGCTCATGGGGTACGAAGACCAATACAAACCTCGAATTAATCGCAGATGCGTTTAGTTACGGCACAGAAACCATTGCTAACGCAGATACGACTATTACCATTGCTGATGGTGCGGCTGACGCTGCGCGTTCTCTCGTTCTTAAAATAAATTCTAGTGAAGATTTAACAACAACTAGAACTATTACTTTGGCTCCAAATACTGTTAGCAAGGTTTGGATTATTGAAAATGCCACAAGTGGTGGGCAAACTCTTACAATTAGTCAAGGATCTGGGGCTAATATTACTCTTTTAAATGGGCAAACAAGAATAATTGCTACAGATGGAGCGGGTGCTGGCGCTGCAATTGTAGAAGTTACAGAGGGTCTTTCTATTAATAATTTGTTTGTTGACGGCAACCTGTCAGTCGATGGCGGCACGATTAAGCTCGATGGGAATTATCCTGTTGGTTCAGAGAACGTGGCGCTGGGTGATGCGGCATTTGATTCAAATGTATCGGGCGCAAACAATGTTGCTATTGGTCATCAAGCCTTAACCGCAAGCACAGCATCCAACCACCATGTCGCCATAGGTCGAAAAGCCTTGGCTACAAATTCTTCTGGCGCGGCAAATGTGGCAATTGGTATGCAAGCGATGCTCTTAAATGAAACGGGAGATCAAAATGTTGCGGTTGGGTACAATGCTTTAAGTGCCGTGGTTAGTGGTGATTTCAATGTTGCGGTTGGATCGACTGCTTTGAACTCCAACACCACCGCAAACAACAACACAGCAGTTGGTTATCAGGCTGGGTATAGTAATACTACTGGTGTAAATCTTGCGGCTCATGGGTATCAATCGCTTTACTCAAATAGCACTGGAGATGGGAGTGCTGCATTTGGATTTAGGGCGCTTTATACAAATACCACAGGCGCTTATAACGCAGCTTCTGGAACTGAGGCGCTTTACTCAAATACCACTGGCTCATATAACGTAGCTCAAGGAAGACATGCCCTCTACTCCAACACCACCGCATCTTCCAATACCGCCGTTGGGTATCAGGCTGCATATAGCAACACTACAGGCCCTGAGCATACGGCTGTTGGTTATCATGCATTGTACAGCAATACTACTGCTACAGCTAATACTGGAATTGGCTATCAAGCAGGATACAGTATAACAACAGGTAACAACAACACTGTTGTTGGTAAAGCCGCAATGTACAATACGACTACAGGTGAGGCAAACACAGCCGTGGGCAAAGATGCTTTGGTCGCAAACACCACTGGTAGCTATAATGTAGCTGTTGGTTTAGGTGCACTAGATACATCTACTACCGCATCAAATAATACCGCCGTGGGTTTTGCTGCGCTCTATGATAACACCACTGGTCATAGCCTCGCTGCTTTAGGCGACAGTGCTTTACAAAATAACACTACAGGTAACTATAATGTAGCAATCGGTAAGAACGCACTAGACTCCAACACCACCGCATCCGAAAACACAGCGGTTGGGTATCAGGCTTTGTACAGCAACGTAACGGGGGCTGAAAATACAGCGGTTGGTAAAGGTTCGCTGTACGCCAATACTGGCTCCTACAATGTTGCTGTTGGTCGTAATTCTATGACGAGTAATACCAGTGGTGCTAGTAATACTTCACTTGGCACTACAAGTTTAAGAGATAATACTACTGGTAGTAATAATGTTGCGCTAGGACTGTCGGCATTACAATCCAACACCACCGCATCTCGCAACATCGCCGTTGGCTATCAAGCCGCTCTTTCCGACACCACAGGGGATAGAACCGTGGCTGTGGGTTATCGTGCTTTAGCAACACAAAACATGTCAGGTATTACTTACAATACCGCTGTCGGATATGCCGCTGGTGAGGCTTTAACTACTGGTAATAGTAACACGCTATTAGGTTATGTGGCGGGTAATCAAATTACTACTGGCAACAGAAATACGGCGTTGGGCATAGGCTCCTCTGATGCAATTACTACTGGTTCAAATAATACATCTGTGGGTGCCTATTCTTTGACTGCCAATATAATTGGGGTGTCTAATGTTGCCGTTGGGGATGCTTCCTTACAAAACACAACATCATCAAACAACACAGGCATCGGCTATCAAGCCGCATATACAAACACCTCTGGGTATTACCTTGGTGCTTTTGGTTTAGCGGCACTTTATTCAAATACTACGGGACACAACAACACCGCAGTTTCAGGCCGCAGTGCGTTGTATGAGAACACAACAGGCAGCTATAATACAGCGGTTGGCAACTTAGCTTTGCACAACAACACCACCGCCAGCGAGAACGTAGCTGTCGGATATAGGGCAATGACTACCAACACCAGTGGCATAGATAACACCGCCGTTGGTGTAGACAGTATGTACGACAACACCAACGGCGATAAAAACGCAGCATTTGGTAAAGCGTCTTTAGGTGACAACACTGCGGGAAATTACAACGTAGCGATCGGCCCTTACGCAATGCGTTTAAACACCACCGCCAGCAGCAACACTGCCGTTGGGTATCAAGCTCTTTATTACAACACTTCCAGTAACATAACAGGTATTGGTTATCAGGCGGGGTATGCTAACACCACAGGTACTGAAAACGTTTTTGTTGGTCGTGCAGCGGGGTATGCTAACACCACGGGTTCTAACAACACCTACGTTGGATACCATGCTGGTAATCTGGGCACGACAGGAACTAACAACACCGCCGTTGGTCGTAATGCAATGGACGCTGTTACAACGGGTACACTGAATACTGCCGTGGGTAGCGGTTGTTTAAGCGCAGTAACAAACGGGTATTATAACTCCGCTTTGGGCGTGAACGCTGGTGTCAGAATTACTTCTGGTTATCAAAACGTATCAATCGGTCGTGATGCACATGACGCACTGACCACAGGTGCTAACAACACCGCCGTGGGCCATCAAGCACTTTCCGCAGCGACTAGCGGAAACAATAATACTGCTGTAGGTGCGGGTGCGGGGAGTGTTATAACCACAGGTGCAAAAAACACCATCCTTGGCGCATACAACGGTAACGAAGGCGGCTTGGACATCCGCACCGCAAGCAACAACATCGTGCTGTCTGATGGGGATGGTAATCCTAGGGTTAGAATTACTGACACTGGCAGCCTTCTTGTTGGAACAACTAGCGGTGCGCTTACTTCAGAGGGTGTTGGTTTAGGTGTTAGTGGAACACAGACAAATGTTATTAATCTAACGTCACAAAACCAAGCCCACATTTACAACAACAATAACTCCACTGGAACAACATACAAAGTCGAGTTTCGCCAAAATAACGTTGCTGTTGGTCATATTGCAGCGGGTAGTTCCTCAACAAGCTACAGTACATCCTCAGACTACCGCTTAAAAGAAAACGTAGTTGAACTGACAGGCGCAACAGATCGCCTGAAGCAACTAGAGCCTAAACGGTTTAACTTCACTGCAGATGCAGACACAACTGTTGATGGTTTCCTTGCGCACGAGGTTTCAAGTGTTGTACCAGAAGCAATCACAGGCACAAAAGATGCAGTCGATGCAGACGGTAATCCAGAATACCAAGGCATTGACCAAGCCAAGCTAGTGCCACTCTTGGTCGCTACAATCAAAGAACTAGAGGCACGGATCACTGCCCTAGAAAACGCATAACATTAGTCAGAAAAGGAGAAAGACATGACTGATACACCAACTGCGGAAGA
>Ga0181395_1000734_pt1 | contig 13633 bp, 28 predicted proteins | sample 18SPOviralmetaG_FD_130124 | JGI IMG/M metagenome (GOLD analysis project Ga0181395, IMG submission 130124) | Marine viral communities from the oligotrophic San Pedro Time Series (SPOT) site, San Pedro Channel, CA, USA - 18 SPOT_SRF_2010-12-16 | ecosystem: Environmental > Aquatic > Marine > Strait...
GTAATATAAAAATACATAGAATCCTAAACAACTTGCAATCATAATAATCCAAGTTGATGCTTTGTACCAATCAATACGACTTCCTTTCATATATTTACCTCTCCAAATAAAACTAAAATTGTTAATAAACACATTGCCCATATTGTCGCAACGCAAAACCATTTAAACATTAATGATAGAGACTCAAAAAATTTACTCATTAGCCTCTCCTCATTTTTGAAATATCTTCAGCTTCTTGTTGGCTGATAACAGGGACTGCATTACTCTTATGCATAGTTGCAATACCTTTGACTAATGTACCTGTGTACATTTGATTTTCTTTTTTTCTCATACCACCATCATCACCTGTAAAGGTACCATTTTTTATTGCCTCTTCCATTACAGATTTATATTGCTTTGCTTGTTCTATTCGCATTCTATCCAATGAGCTTATTTCTTTTTTCATTGGTGTAAACTTAATGTCTTTTTTCTTTGAAGCATTGGCAAAATGATTCTTTCTCTTTTTTCCTGTAGGACCATAACGTAATGACCCAGCATAAAAACTTGTCATTCCCATTACTTCGGACCTCCGTTATGACCAATCATAGATTTTTCTCTTTGCTCTTTTTTCCATCTTAGGAAATCCAAAGCAACTTCTCTTGTTGTGTGAGTTAGAGTACTCACTGGACGTCTTTTTACTTTATTCATAATAATTTAATTCTCCTCAATATATTATCCACTTCAGGGTCGTTAAGATGACCAATCACATCATTTGTAATTTCGGTATCATAACATAATTCGCCTTCATGCAATACAGCAACTTCCCATAGACCTTTTTGGTATCCATAAGAACCTTTATGTTGTATTACACTTGCACCATAGCCATTTGGAAACTTGTATACTTTTTGTATACCACCCATGTGTCTATTTTTTTCAGTTAGATATTCATTCATAATATTATATTATACCACAGTTTACTGCAAATGTAAATAGTTAATTTCATTATTTTACCATTGTGTATTTTGATATAAGGTCATCACCTTCTAATTTCTTTCCTAATACCCTAATTACTTTACCGTCTTTTTGTCTTTCGATTCTACCATCGTTATATGTTACATCAAGTACGTTTCCATCTTCTAAATGGTTATCATACGCCATGGTAACCTTTCTTGTATCAAAAGCGTGTAGTGATTCCACACCTTTTGACCACTCTTCAGCTTCTAATATAATCCTTTGTCTTTCTACAGTTTCATCATATTGTGTCATGTGTTATCTCCATCTCTCCAGTCTCTATATTCGATCTTTGCTTTATCAAATTGTCTATTAGCTTTACGTTGGAATGACTTCTCTATTTGTCTATCAAACCAAGTCCTAAACCATTGTCTTATTTTACCCACAACCATACTCCGTAACAAACGGTAGCTGTAAATATAGCACCACATGATATAACAAACCATTCATAAATTAATTCCATTCGTCTTGCTCCTTCATAGCATTATAATTTTCTGCGTATGATGTAGATGCTAACCATCTATCAGTATTCTCTTTTGAATAATGACGGTTTTCATCTTTATGTAAATCCAATCCACCTGAATTAAGATGAGCACTTTTTTTCATAGATGCTGATAGTTTATTATAATAGTTTCTTGGTTTAGCATAAACCTTTTTTACAGCATGTTTGAATTCTTGCTCTGAATCATACTTTGCTTTTTCTTCAAGTAGTATTTTTTTGTATTCTTCAAATTTATTTGACATATGTCACTCCTTCATAAAAATATTCAAGTTCAGATAAAGCCCATTTAGACATTACCTTGTCAATTACTCTATCCTTAAACCCTAGTTTATATAATATAGATTCCCTAAATGTCATTGGGACATTCATTGGAATCCTCGTTGCTATGTGTTCAAAATTCATAACCATTATGCTTCCTCCTTCATGTTTACACACATTTCTAGTAAATGTAAATTATGCTCATCATTACATATTTTTCCATCGCCTTCATATGCATAGAGAAAATCTGTTCTTTCAGCAATATCTCTAGCATCTAAGCAATTCATATAATCCCATGAGCTATGACCACCAACATTGATAGTCCATTCTACATCGTCATTAAAAGGTCTTGAACCTTTCCAATCATATAGAGTAAATACTCCATTCTCAATTTCGCCATTTTCACGAGTGATTGTAGTTTTAATAATCCATTCACAAGTAACTTTACCGTCACCACTAGGTACCATATTCGGCTTACCAAATATATCTTTTAGCTGATTAGTAGTTATGTTTCTTAAATAACCTTGTAGTGATGTACCACATGCAATACCCATGTGATCAGCTGTATTTTCAAATTTAATATAATCCATTATTTAGCCTCCGTTGCTCTTTTGTACATTTCATCTTTGATTATACCAGCCATTTGCCAAGAGTTAAGATCTCCGCTAGCTGAAATACCGAAGTCTCTATCATTTACTACCAATTGGTAATACTTAGGACCATTGATAAGATCATATAGTTTACCTTTAATTTCTTGACCAGTAATCCAAAATTTATTTTCAGAACCTACGACCTTATTAAAAGAATAACCAAATTCTTTACTTAGAAAGTTTACGATTTTATCTTTACTGAAAGTGCCTTCACCATGTTTAGCTTTAGCCTTTACGATTGCGTTATAATTTTTCATAATTTATTTCTCCTTTTTCATCAAATTATATAACCATTATACCATAGTTGAAGCATAATGTAAATAGTTTTTTTAAATTGTTACACAATTGTTACACAATTGTAACAGAACTGTAACATTGGAAGCCCGTAGGGGAATCGAACCCCTATTGCCAGGATGAAAACCTGGTGTCCTAACCGTTAGACGAACGGGCCAACATAAGCTTGGTAGCATTTCAATTTCATGGGTATTACCCCAATTCTTTACACCGTGTCCTTCTATGCCAGGCCTTACCTGGATTTTATCTAGGTGGATAGGTAGCCACCATATAGAGTTTCGTTTACCATGATTTCCCAATTCCTTATCTAAAATTTCTATCACTTCTTTGTTAACCGTTTGTAATAATCTCAATGCTATATATCACGTCTTAATTGATTTTAAAATAATTATTACTGGTTTATTTCGTAGAGCTTCACAACATCCAACCATCTACAGCTCTTCCTCAACTCCTATTAATACTAGTGAAATCTTTTCACTACGCCATTGATTACTAGATAATCTATATGGACTTTTCCTCTGGGATCAAAGTCTCCAATCATATCACAGAATTCGTCCCATGAGAATGGATCATCTTTGTCAATCATTAAACTTAATAATTTTGCACCAGATTCATTTGATTTAACATCTCCTAAGTCAACATAACTAATTGACGAACCATCTACTCTTCTACCAATAAAACCATTCTTTAGTCTACTTGGTATTTTTTTAATACTTATTCTATCCATAATCACTCCTTGATTCCTTAAATATATAAACCATTATACCACAGTTAAGAGCAAATGTAAATAGCTAGAGTGAAAAAAGTGTGACTTTTTTTAGATTATTTAGTTATAAAAGCAGGTACCATCGGCATTATAGTTAGCACCATTTGGTCCTATTCTACACCTAGATGTGTTTTCATATAGATAATGATTTCTTAAAACGACGATTGTCAGTATTGTATTCATAATTGTCATTTGGCCTCTTTCAGAATTTTGAGCAAGGAATGGAGCAGTAAGACCTTTTTGTAATAAGAATTGAGCTGCTGATGGTTTATCTGGTAATAAGAAATTACCTTCTTTAACATTAGGATGGTTTCTTGTATAATAATACGAACCACCCATATCAAGAAAATTAATAATCCAGAAGTATCTTAGTTGAGCTTCAGTTGGTTCATTCTTGATAGGTATAAATCGTAACCTCTTCGGTTTTTCCCTTAACTTTAATGCTATCAACTCTTGTGAGAAGTCCGATTTTACTTTGGCCCGCAGTTTGGGGTCCCAGCAACATTCGTACCCCATCATAATTGCGAGTTTGTCCTTCGAGTCTAGCCCCGAGGTTGACGGCATCTCCAATGACGGAATAGTCAAATCGAGACTCTGATCCCATGTTTCCGACAATGCAGTCCCCGGTATTAATACCAATCCCCACATCAATCCTAGGTAAACCTTGTTCTTCAAGTTCTTCAATAAGTTCATCAGCTGCCTCCAAAATTTCTACTGCTGTTTGTATTGCTTTATCCGCATGGTCTTCACAAGGTAAAGGTGCATTCCAAAATGCCATGATACAATCACCCATATATTTATCTATAGTACCTTCGTTCTTTAAAACGATTTTAGTCATACGGTCTAAATATTTATTTATAAGGATTACCAATCCCTCAGGATCATCATTATTTTTATAATGTTCTGATATAGGAGTGAACCCTACTATATCCATAAACATAAATGTCATTTCTTTTCGTTCTCCACCAAGTTTCAATAATGATGGATCTTTTTGTAATAACATAACCTGTCTTGGATCTAAATAAGTTTCAAACTGTTTCTTTATTTGCTGTCGTAACATAAATTGTTTATAGAAATTATTCAGTGCTCCTGAGAGATAAGTTATTATATATAATATTAGTGAATAACTAAGGTCGAGGAGTATAAAAAATTTATTCCAGATATAATACACGAGTCCGCCTGTCCCGGCGACAAGAACCAGAAAGGTTAGTAAAGAAACCCAAATCGGTGCACGATATACCATTAGAACAAGAAGCAGAGCAAGCAGAGTTGATACAACAACTTCTGCAAGAAATGCGTACTGAGGCCGAGAGATTGGGTTCTCAGAAAGAATCGTCTGTAACGTTGTCGCTTGTAACTGATGAGGATATTTTAATCCGCCAGGAGTAGGTACTTGTAAACTCAAACCTCTAGCGGTAACTCCGACTATAACCGTTTTACCTTTTAAATCTGTAACATCTGATAGATTATTAACATACTCTATTTCTTCAAATTTTGTATTCCATTTTAACCATATAGAACCATCAGCATCTGTTGGTATTTCATAAGGTCTCAATACAATACTTTCTATTCCAGCTTCATTTGATTTAATTGTATATGATGGCTTATCGTTTAAAACTCTTATTGTTTCTAAAGCAAAGGATGGATATAATTGATTGTTTACATTAGAAATAAGCGGTATTCTTCTTGTTATATTATCCACTTCTGGAGCACCATTAGATAACCCATGGCCCCATGCACCTGCTTCTATATCAGTTATATTAGTTACCAATCCGTTATATTTGTAAATAAAATCTAGAGGATCTGAGGTGCCAAATGTAGCATATCCAACATATGGTGCATAATCGCTTCTACCATATTCATCAGCTGTTTGCGTTAATATAATACCATTATCTTTTATCCAAGAGGCAAATACTTCATCACCACCAAACCTATCAGGCTCTGGAAACATTATAGTAAACCCTATCATTCCAGCATTTTTATTTCTTAAATCAGATATCATTTGAGCATAATGATGTCTTGGCCAAGGGAACTGACCTAGTTCTTCTAATGAGTTTTCACCAATATTTAATAGTACTACTTCGTTGGATTGTTCTTCAGGAAGTGTTTTGATTAATGAGTCAAATACATTTAATCTTGTCTGTTCTAATAAAGCCGGGTCTGCAATTCTCATAGAGACCATAAGAATTACTAAAGCTATTGTTGTCCAAATGGACGTAATATATTTCATACGTATAAATCTATCAATAAACCTTTTCTTGTTAAAGGAAATCCATACTTATTGGTTATAAAGTAAGTACGATTTTTATTTATCATTTTTCTTGTTTTCCCAATCCTTTATTGCTGTCTGTATTGTTTCTTCTGCTAACACTGAACAGTGATATTTTATTGGTGGTAATTCTAATGCTTCAGCTATTTCTTTATCCTTTATTTGTCTAGCTTCATCTAAAGTTCTACCTTTTAACATTTCAACAAACATAGTTGATGATGCAATTGCTGAACCACAACCATAAGTTTTAAATTTCACATCTATAATTCTTTCATCTTCATCAAGTTTAAGTTGAAGTTTCATTACATCACCACATGCTGGTGCACCTGACATTCCTGTTGCCACGTCTGCATCCTTAGGATCAAATCTTCCTACTGAAAATTGTTGTGGTGAATTAAGTACTTGTTCGAATCTATCGACTACTTTTTTTGAATATGCCATTAGTTACCTTGGGAAACATTAACAGTGCAACCACCTGCTGTATAACAAGTGTTGGTAATAGAATAACTCATATTCGTAGTACCTTGCTGTAATAAATTTAATGTTGTAGGTTCTGTTCCTTGTAATATAATTTGTGAATTATGATTAGCACTTCCTTTTTGCATAAGGTCTACTGTTGAACCATCAGCTGTTCCATAAAAGTATGCATGTGAATAATGAGAACCTCCGCCTTCTTGCCATGATTCGACATTAGTATCATCAGCATGCACATCTAAATTTAATGTATGAGAACCGTGCTGATAAACATCTACAGTATTATCATTACCCCATAAATGTCGGCCATAAGTTGCACCATCATATTGTAATACTGTTTCGTCATTACCTGTGCCGTCAACATCACCACCCCAGCTTTTACCTGAACCCCAATATGATACCCATGATATAGAATTACCTGTACCATTTTGAGTTAAATCAAATGTATTACTTGCATGAGCAAATGAGAAATTAACTGTATTACCATAACCTATTTGTGTTATGTTTAAATTAAGATCATCTCCACCATTAACTTGTTCGACATGAATATGATTATCGTCTGTTGGACCAGCTTTTACTTCTGATACAAATGCTATTAAAGCGAATAATAATAAAGCACTACCAAATGCTCTGGATACTCTATTATTATCTTCTTGTATTTGTTTCTTTTTCATATAATTATTTATAATTGTTTGATCCTTATATCAATATCATCACCATCATTTCCTATAATTAGGCCTTGCCAGGTCGGTGTATCTGTTTCTAATGTAAAACTTCCACCGGCTCCGATTGTTATTTCTATAAGTCCGTTTACATTACGGTATAGAACTAAATCTCCATCTCTTAGGAAAACATTATATTGTGATTCATCGTTTAAACCTCTTCTTGCACCTTTTAAATCAAACTCACCAAGTGTATCAAATAAGTCGCCTGAGTCAACTATATCTAAAACATCTATGAGAAACTCAACATCAAGTTCATCAATATCCAATTCGTTAAATTCGTCGAGCTCATCTTCAGCCAATTCGTCTTCTTCTAATTCGTTAAATTCTAAAAAGTCTATATCTAATAAACCTTGGTCTTCATTTTGTTCATCTGCTAAATCTTCTTCAATAGCTTGCTTTACTTCTTGTGGTGGATTAACGATAAACATATTATCAATTAAAGCTGGTGTAATACCATTTATAACTGTAGATGATGTTGGTGGTTTATCATATGATGCAATCATTGTTGCTGCGTATGCTTCATCTAATATTACTGTTCCACCTAGGTTTGATACTTCAATAACTCCAGATGGTTTACCTTGTTCATCAGGTAATAATATAACAAGACTTCTTCCAATCTCATCAATGGTTGTTGTAAAGTCAGTCCCTCTAACTGCTATCGTTGCGGTCGGAGTACTGATTTCTATATTTGCTTTGTTTACTAATCCTAAAGAACCTGATGCAAACCTTGCTGTTCCACTGACCATTCGCATTGACATTTTTGATAACGATGGATTAGGATCATAATAAACTGTATCTATAAGAACACGGGAATGTTCTTTGAGTTGAAGTTCTGCTTTATCTAAAAACTCAATAAGCATTCTACCATCTGCGGTTTCAGCTGTATCGTTTAGATTAATTTCGAGACCGACTTCGTGGTTTAAAGTTTCTTTACCTCTTGTAATTCCACCGTAACCTTTGGTCTCTCGGATATCACCAATAGGTTCAGCATAACTGAACCCACTGATGAGTAAAAGACTAGCTGTCGTTAGCTGCGTCTTTTTGATTAAGTTGTATAATCGCATTGTCTGATGTAACGGTTAATACAATATTTGCATTTGGCGATGAGCATCCATTCCCTGCGCCTGAAGCACAAGTACCAGATATTTGATTGATATCAACATCTGCTGAATCACCTGTTAAAGTGAATTCTAGGTTTTGTTCACCATCATTTTGCAATGTATTAATATTGTTACTATCACCAGTAATTTCAAAATCCCAAATGTTATCGTCTGATTCCCAGTCGATATCAAAGACATTTGAATTACCAATTAAGATTAAATCTGCATTCAATCTTTCTGCACTTGCCGCAGCACCTTGATCGATATCAAAGGTGTTTGAATCACCTGTGACGTCAAAGTTAATGTTTCCATCGTCTGCACTGCCTGTGTCTCCGATATTCCAATCTATTTCGTTTGAATCACCTGTAAAGTCTAGCTTATAGTATGAACTATCTGCTACAACCGGACCAAATAAAACGTTTTGATTACCAGCGAAATCCAAATCAAACTCTAATGTTGTACCTGTAATTGACATTACAGAACCTGACCCACTTGAAAAATCGTCTCCACCAATTTTGTTTCCAAAACCGATTTGATCTACATATAATTTAAGTGTATCACCCGTTTGAGTTATTTTAATTTCGTTATCATCAGTGGCTTGTGCGAAAACAAAAGATGTCGACAATAGTACTACTATACTTAAAAGTTTATTCATTTTCGTTTACCTCTTCTTTAATTACCCAAAACCCTCTTTCGTGGCCTTGGTATACTAGTTCCAACACTGCAGCTTCAATGGCTGTTCGTGTTGCGTATGTCACTGACTCATTATTACCCACACCGTCCTCATATTCTACGAGAGTAGTACTTTGATCGACGAATCGAAAAATATCACCACTTCCACCATAACCAAGAATAGTTTTCTTAGCTTGGACGTTCAATAATACTTCACCTGTTAAAACTGAAACAGCTCTAACAGATACGGTTACGACATCTTGTGAATATCGCTTACTTTTACCAATACCCAGTAATCGTGCGCCCCGACCACCTGTTTTTATATTAGTATCATAGCCAATAATTCCACCTTCTATTATCATTCCTGCAAATAGGAGTGGATTTAATGGTCGCGGACCACCGTCGCCCGCAAATTCTTGCCTTGCACTTCGTATAATCTGTCTTTCTCGTACTAGATTATCGATTCCTTGTCTTTCTACAACTCTAAACCATTTACCATCAGCTGCAGTTTTTAGAGCATCAATTAATAACTCTGTTCCACCTTGAGTTGTTGCTGTAGAGAAATCTGCAATACCATCTCTCTCTTTTCTTTGTCCTGTTTTATCTTGGAAGCCATACACTGCTACGACAGGCATTTCGTCCGCAGGTGGTAAATTTAATAAATCAATATATGATGGTAATCTAATAGCCTCAGGCTCTTCTACACATACGTGATGTTTTCTTTGTGTATTCTTTACTAAAAATTTAGCAGAATTTTTTGATGCAGTCCATGCATCTACTACTTCTTCGTATTCTATTTCTTTACACTCTTGTGGAGTTTCTGACCATACTGGAGTTGCTGATTCATTCATCACTCCAAGTATTAATAATAAACCTAGTAATACTTCCATCAGCCAACGTCCGGGTCTTGACCAAAGTTACCTGACCCAATTGGTATTTCTATTACTGTAGTTGTACCATCTTCAGCGACAATAGTCATTTGTATATATTCTGTGCCATCTTCATTTGTAATAACTTCATAAGTAACAGTATTACCTTCAAGTACAAATGATCCAAACCTTACGGAGTTATCATTACTAAACATTGACTCAACTAATTGTTTTGATAGCTGAGCATATATTCTGCTCTCTAGGTTTCTTATAAACTTTGCCATCGTAGTATTCTCTTCTGCTCTTTCAGCCGCTTTACGCGCAGCTTCCATAGCATCTTTGATTGCTTTCTTTCTACTATGCTCTTGATTTTCGATTGTTAAATAGTGAGCTCCAGTTCCTTGGCCACTAAATGATGGGTTTTTAAATTTAAACACTTCATCGGCTTGTAAAGGATTACTTATTGCCATTATTGATATTAGGAAAATACTACTAAGTACAGTAATTTCTACTCTATCCATTATCTCCTCCTGTGTTATTCTTCTTTTTTTCATTCTCTTTATATTCTAAAACTACATTTACTTTTTGCTGTAAACGTATTAGGTCTTGGTCCAACATTCGCATTTGGTCTATCACTTTAATTAATTGGAAGTGCATTCTTTCAATCTCAGGATCTATTTTTTCGTTTATAAAATTATAAACAAAATAAACAAAATATCCAAGTCCTACAACCATCACTACAGGAAATCCATAATCCTGTATTAGTGTCGCTATACCACCCAGCTCTTCGATTGCCTCGACTGCTTCTACTTCCATACTAATCTCTTCTCACATCAAGCTTACCGTCTTCGATAAAATTTTCCGCTCTAGCGACTCTATCGATATCAGGTCTTAGCTCTAATGCACTACTTACTAGCATATCAATTTTAATCATTTCATTGCTCATAGTTCTTGCTCTATTCTCTAGAGCTTCACAGAACATAGTGAGTGTTTTGATGTCATCTATTATTCCTTCCATTATCTGTTTAATAATGATAAAGATAAAGACAGCCATCGCGATTCCACCTGCTATAGGTAGGCCCACGTCACTAATTAAATTGAATACTTCTTCCATAATATAGTTTATTTATAATATTTTAGAAGTTAAATGCTTTATATATTGAAATTAACTGATATACCACAACCACAGGACGTGGTTTCTTTATCGTTAATGAATTTGAAAAACTCATTCAGTCCCTCTTTGACATAATCTATAGTCATGCCATCTAGATAAGGAACTGAATTGTGATCAATTAAGAATTTGAATTTACCATAGTCTAGAACTATGTCGTAATCAGCTTTATCATTAGCAGTATCAAAGATATACTCAAAACCAGCGCAACCTCCGCCTGTGACCCCAATCCGTATATAACTAAATTGTTCTTGGGCTTGCTTTTGAACCAGTTTTTGTATCGCTTCATCTGTTAATTCTAGCTGCATTTTACTATCTTTCTAATTCTACCAGTCTCCATACGTTTTGTATACGAGAACTTTTCATAAATTTATGAAATGCTTTAAATAACATTGTTCCCTCCTTTATAGGAAGACAATGGATGTATTGGAATTAATTAGTATATGCTATTGCTACTGCTTTTATACCAGACACACCAGACTCTACTTCTAAAGTATGCTCTGTGTTCTTTTCTAAAATTACATCAGTTTTAGTTTTAACAGTAATAGTACCAACAGTATCAGAACCACTTTTCACGGTTACTAATTTATCTGCTGCATTACCATTATATACTCTAATAACTTTTTGCAATCCTAAGTTAGATGCAGTATTGCTTAAAGCTACTTCTGTTCCAACTAATTTTAATTGTTTTGCCATTTTAAATTACCTTATTTTTTAATTGTTTTTCTTGGTCTTCCTCTCTTGGCTGGAGCTTTCTTTGCAACTGTTTTTTTCTTAACAGCTACTTTCTTTTTAACGGGAGCTTTTCTTTTCTTAGGTGTTTTACCATCCTTATAAGCTTCGTTAACAGAAGGAGTTGCTTTATCATCTTTTACAAAATGACCTTTTGCATTCCTTGCTCTTACGCCAGAGGCAGGTTTAAAGTGGTCGTATATAGCATATAAAAATGCTCCACCAATTATAACCCCAATCAATATAGATCCAATATCCATAATATCCTCCATTATATTTTATTATATTTATAATACTCGATAAACTCATTCCACGGAAAATAATCTTTCCTTATGTGGCACCAAAATCGGCCTTTTATATTTTCTCGAGTCTCTCCATTAGCCTTTCGGCTCTGTTTGTCACTTGCTTGTGCCATTTAGAATCTCTGCCTTCTACAGCAGCCTCCTTCCAATCACCACATTGCAGCGCTGCGTTATGGCGTTTGAATTTACTCAAGCGCGTGAGTCCCATATTAAACATCATGTTTGCGACAATCTGTTTTACCTCTTCAGGGTAACCGTCCCAACCATCATGTAGTTTTTGACAGTCTTTTATAACTGTCAGAACATCGTTTTCAAAACACTCATCAACTCTATCTTCTGAAACAGAAGTACCTACGGCTTGTCCAAATTCTGGGTCGCTTTCTAAAACGAGATGTCCAATACCAAATGTTGGATACCCCAGGTGGTCGTTATATATTTCGTATACAACTCCTTCGTCGATTTTAAGTGTTTCTTTTAATTTATTTATATCCATGTGTTAGTTCCTTTGATTATTTATACCCTATTAATTTCTTCCCAAAACACCTTACCTAATATTGATGATTCATGAGATGCTACCCAAGTTTGATACGCAGCTTGAAAAGCTATTTCGTTTTCTTGTATATGAGGCTCTTCATGTGTTGCTTTTGTTCTTTCCGCTGTAGGTATAGGATATGTAGTTGACTTTGTTTTTATTAAATTCTCTTCAGTAACTGTAGGAACAATATGTTCTTCTGTATTACCATCAGCATCAATAACGAATGGTTGTTTTTGATAATTTACATTATTATATAATTTATATGTCCAAGTTATTGCTGTAGTCCAACCATCACTATCTCTATCTACGACATAACTCATTTTATTGTATGTACATGTTGCGCATAATCCTTCTTTCATATATATTCCTAGAAACAGTTATTCGATGTTGCTGTTGCTCTACTTGATATTTTATAAGTTCCCATAGTAGTATCTGCATAACCACTTTTTCTTGCAGTAGCTGTTAGCGTAATGGAACAATTTCTCACATTACTTGCATAGCACTCTGCACTTGAATTTGATGCAAAGGCAAAAGCAATTGATTGATTATTAGATACTGTTCGGAAAGTATCATCTTGTGCATTGTATGTTGCATTTGGTCCATTTGTCTCACCTGCAAGATAACAACTTCCGAAACCACTTCCAGTTGGACCATTCCAATTCATTTTAATTGCTGTAATTCCAGTTAAGTTCCATCTTGCCATTGTAACATAAGTATTGGTAAAAGCAGTACCGAATGTATCAGTGGGACTACTATACAATCTTGTAAAATCATGAGTTCCTCTTCTTTTTATTTCTAAATAAACATAAGGATCTGCTCTACGCATTCTTACTTCGAAATAAACGCTTAAAACTACGATACCTGATGTATGTGCATCTCTTGTAAAGGCTGCATCAGTAGTTCCATTTTGATTTGCAAAGTTAGTAGTAGGTATACTATTTACAGCACTATGGTCATAACCATGAAACTCTGACATACTATGTGGTGCATTTTCATCTGGCCTATTAGCACTTGCTGTGTTTAATAGATCTGGTGTAGAGTTTTCACTCATATCTTCTAAGCTTGCTTCTTCACCAGGATCAACAGCATTTGAATATCCAGAACCATCTATTTCTTGATAGATTTTACCTAAAGTGATTGCATTGCCTGTAGTTGGAACTGCCATTATAATATTATCCCTTTGGTAGCGCTTAACCCTAGTGACCAATAACTTGAAGTTGCGGTATACGTATCACTTCCATCGACTGCTTTAATTACTAATCTTACAGGCATTGACTGTGTGTAAAATGAAGTTCGCCCAAGACTTGCCCCACCAGTGTTGACA
>Ga0181395_1000735_pt1 | contig 13629 bp, 20 predicted proteins | sample 18SPOviralmetaG_FD_130124 | JGI IMG/M metagenome (GOLD analysis project Ga0181395, IMG submission 130124) | Marine viral communities from the oligotrophic San Pedro Time Series (SPOT) site, San Pedro Channel, CA, USA - 18 SPOT_SRF_2010-12-16 | ecosystem: Environmental > Aquatic > Marine > Strait...
CTTTCAATTCTGTTTTCAACAGTATGCAAAACAAGATTGTTTAAAAACTTAACCCAGTTAATAATCTTGGCCGCTTCAATTGTACCGCTTGCCTGTCTGAATTCAATTGTACCGCGTGACCATGTTTGTAAGTTGATTGATGTAAACTTGCCAAACGTTAATTCGCTAATAGTCGAAGCTTGTTCAATGCGGCGCGTACTTAATGGTGAGCAATAACGATTATCAGTACGTGAACGAGGGAACATAGAATTGACCACGTCTTGTTGTCTTGTATAGCGTTTCATAATATCTTGAACCGCTATAAAATCCATTGGTTCTGAATGGTTTGCAAAAAAGCGGCCAGTTCGTTCTTTAACATCAATACTTTCACCACAAAATTGAGTTGCGGTTGTATCGCTATTAAGCGGCGCGTTGCCAATGTGAACATGTAAACCACATGATGAATTTACACTTGCGCCAACTTCGTCCAATACACGGCAAATCTTTTTAATATAATCCCATGCAAAATCACATGGTGCCAATGGTGGCAAAACTATTTCTGCGTCAACTCTTGGTGTTCCATCTGGCTTTATTTCGCAACCGCGAATTCCTTCACGGATAAATGCTTGCTTAATACGGCCTATACTTGCGCCGCATGTTTCTATTTCTATTCCATCTGTTGGTATGTAAGTCATTGTTTTTGTTACCTTTTTTACTAGAATGTGACGGGAAAACCCCCCCACTAAAAATAGATTATACCATATAATCCCATATAACAAGGGATAAAACGAACAATTGTGAAGTTTATTTTAAAACCGCTGGAACGCATAACATTGCTATAGGTTAAATAAGTCGAACAAGTTTAGATTTTTTTTACAATTATAATGTAATAACATATATGTGTATGTGTATATGTGTATGTATATATATCTATATTTATATAGTATATATAACCCCGACCCCGAACCCCGAACCCGAAAGCCCGATCCCCGAAGCCCGACCCGATCCCGAAGGATCAGGTTAGTTATTAGCAAATTAATTCTTTTGTACTAATAAAACGCTGGCCGTTTTTACTACAGTATTGTGAAACGTAAGTGCCAGACTTTTTAAAAGGATATTCTGTTACACTCCATTTATTATCACATTGTTTATTTAAAAAAACATGCATAGCGTTTGAACTGTTAAAGCATTTAACAGTATATCTATTAATTAAAGTTTGCGGGCTTGAGATTATTGAATATTTCATGATCTTTATCCTTTGCTAAAATAATCTACAAATTCGCGAGCAAGTCTGCGACTCCAAAACTCGTGAATACAACCGCCATCTACTACATGGTAAACAGTCACCCCGTTTGAATTCTTTACTTCAGTGATTTCCATCTTTCATCTCCTTTACTAGAATAATCCCACATTATCCCACACTATATATAATGTCAATAGGCAAAGTAAAAAAAGATTCAGCGCTGCTGACTCGCAGCAGGACGCAGCGGCCCGGCAGCTTTCGGACAATTGTTCGGGTTATGATTCCGGGCAGCGCTGCGACCCGGCGGATCTCACCCGGCAGCTTTACGATCCGGGGATGAAAGTTGCAGCAGGACCTTTCCCGGTCCGATAACCCGAACAATTCTTCGGCTTGTCATCCCCGGCTGCAAAGATTCAGGTTAGCCCGGTAGCTGCGGCCCGGTGATCCCCGTGCAGCCTGAATCACGAGTCCCGATCCCGAACAATTCCTCGGGTTGTCATCGCTGGCTGCGAACCCCGATCCCGAATCTTTAGCTGCCCGGCAGAAAATCTGGCTGCAAAGATCCAGCAGCGCTATCCCGAACAATTTGTCGGGTTATGACCCCGCCAAAGCGCTGGCAGCCCGAATCTTTAATTTTTGCTAGAGGGATTTTAAAGCTGCTGGAGGTATCCCGAACATATTTCGCAACCCCGAACCCGAACAAGTTTGCTTCAGGCGCTGGGCGGTGCGTTTCTGGGCGTCTAAGACCCCGCCAGCCGACCCGCACGGAGCGCAACCTGCGCTATACAGCTTCTTCGTTATCGTATGTTATGTCGATTTGTTCGGTTTTTGTGGGATTTGCTTCAGGTGTTACATCAATCATGCGATCTTTAGCGCGAGTCATAAAGTCCTGCAACTGCTTAACGATTTGATCCCGTGTCATATTATCAACGTTTTCGTGTGTCACATGGCTACGGGCTACCATAAGACCCGTTACCTTGAGTCTGAGTTCTTCTGCTTTAATAGCCGCACCGAAGTTCCCTGCTTCCCATGCTTCATCTCTGAGTCGTTGCATATCCCGAACAGATTTGGTTACAGAAACCCCGTACTTACTTTCGAGTTCCTGTCTCATTTCTTCCATTCGCTCTTTAACAACTGGATTGTTAAGAAGCTGAACGGCTCTCACATTCGGCGACTTATACCCTGCCGCACGAGCCGCACCGGTCTGGGTCATATCTTTGTGGATATAATTATCTAAAAACTTTTGCTGTTGCGGTTGCAACCTACGTCCGCCCTTTTCTATTTGTTCTCCGACCTTTGGCATTTACAAACCTTTTAACTTACAGCACCTCTTAAATATAACCCAACAATAAAAAAAGAACAAGCCCATAATAAACCAATAGTTCCCACACTGGAGCAACTTTCCCAAGATCACAAATCACATCAGGGGGGTTGGTTATATAACCCCCCCTATAAGGGGGGTGACGCGGTTGACGTAAAATAACCCATTGATTTTAAACAATATTCTGCGTCAAAACGCAAAACTGACGCAACTGACGTAAACTACCTAAACCATTGAAAACAAACAAAATTCTGCGTCAACATCAACTGCGTCAGGTTTTGACGTGAAAAAAGTTGACGTAGAAAATCGTTTAAAATCAATGCATAATTTTTCTTATGTTTTTGCTTGACCACAGCGCATATAGTGGGTATATATGGGATATTCTAGCAAACGGAGTATATAAAATGCAGACGATTACAACAAAATATATTGGACCAACTGAAAAAAGATGTTCAAGAATTAAGGTTACACATTCTGGCAATTACGCAAGTATTATCATGAGTTATGATCACGCGTTAAATGCTGAGGAGAATTATGTTGTAGCGGCGAAGTTGCTTGCTGAACGTCTTAATTGGGATGGTCAATTTATTGGCGGTCACACAAAAGATGGCATGGTATTTGTAGACGCAAAGCCTGTTTATGATTTCACAGTAAAAAGCAAAGCGCCTGATAGTGAAAGAGAGGTAGCGTAATGTTTTATATGGCATACGGAATGAATACCAACCGCGAATCTATGGCGGTTCGGTGTCCACAAGCGAAACCAATGGGCGCATTTTACTTGCCAGATCACCGGCTAGTATTTCGCGGCGTTGCTGACTTTGTTCCAGACGTTGAAAGCGTTTTACCTGTTGTACTGTGGGAAATCACGCATGATTGCTTACGTTCTTTAGATAGACTTGAGGGCTACCCGCATTTTTACAATAGGCGCAAACTAAACGGCGCATGGATTATTTATGAAATGGTTGATCAATCGCGCACCAGTTTACCTAGTGAGCATTATTATCGTATGATTGAGGAAGGTTACAAAGATTTTGGCCTTGACGATTGGCATTTACGCCGAGCGAGAGCAGACGCAAAGGAGCAAGCCGCATGAGCGAATTAGAAAACCCAATTCAACCAACCGAGTTGGTTCACACGCCCAAAGATATGAAAGAGCTTACAGATACTTTAAATCGTCTTAATGGCGAGGAAAGAATTGTTGCTTATACATATTCAATGATGGCTTGGAATTTAGCCTGCAAAATAACTACAAAACATTTAAAGGAGCATACAAAATGACTAAAACAAAGAAAAATAATAAACCTTGGACTGCCGCAGATGATGCAGAGCTAGTTCTTATGCGTGAGGCTAAGACGCCAACGAAAGAAATTGCTAGAGCGTTAGGCCGCACGCCTTCTGGGGTTATGAATAGAATTCAAAACAAGCAAATCCCTTACGGCAAAGAGCCAACATTTCGCGAAGTTGTAGATACAGCGTTTGCCAAGGGTGAAATTGAGTTCGGTGAGCCAGACGAAAAGGGAAGCTTTGAACAACTAACAGATTTGTTAGGCCAGATGGAAGAGGACATTAAACCGAGCAAATGGTTTCCAAGGTTGCGAAAGTTCTTAAAGAAATTATTCGGGTTAAAATAACAAAAAATCAGGCGGATCTCCCGCCTTTTTTTATATACATAAGCCGAACAAATCATCGGGTTATAAAACCTACTGCTATGTTATGCGCGCCAGTTGTTACAGGCAATGTGATGATTGAAACACCTTGCCCCAATTGCTGTGTTATTGACACCCGTAGTTTTTACATCTATCCTAAAATTATTGTAATCAGTTTAACCTTACCTGTATTGATTACACTGCTCTTACTGACCCCGACTGGCTAGGTTTCGCACTGCAACGTCGGGGTTTTTTTATCCCGAACATAAATTTTCTTATATATGCCCTTGACCCCGAACATAAGAAATGTTATGTATTAGGTCTAGCAAAGAAAGGTAATAAGATGACACAATCATTTCAATGGCTTATCACTTCATCAGGTCACTTCATGCACGGCACGGAAAAGAAGTTTTACAACAACTTAGCCCATGCTGAGGAGTTGCCCGAAAACTTTAAAGATGCTTGCCACATGGCGTATGATCATTGCAAGGACTGCACGTCTATTCGTGTTTTACGTCTTGATCGTGATACAGGCACTTTTGAAGATCAAACGGCTAAAGCTGTATATTTTATCGCGCAAAGCGTTTTAGACCTTAGAGATGAGGAGAACGGCGTTCCCGAATGGGCGCAGGAGCAATTCGATGCCTTGGAACCAGTATTAGAGGGAGATTACTAATGAGCAATGCGCAAGTAGAAAATTTAGAGGAGTTTTTAACTTGGTTAAAGACTTGCCCAAATCATTACACAATTAGCTCGATGCAGGGCGGTTTTGTTCATGTAAAGTTTTTAATTTCAGTTGAAAAGAAAAAGGAAGACCAATGAAAAAAGACATAGAGATTGAACGTATGCTTAATGAAGTTTTCGCAAAAGTATTTGGGAAGGACTGGTAATGGCAAAATGGAATTTAAAAGGGGAGCGCATGGACATTAAAGATGTCCTTATGCGTCTTAACGATATTATTCACGCGAAAGACCCGAAGGCTGAGGCTGTAAGGTTTAAGCGTGATCTTGTTGTTAAGTTGGAAGAGGACAAGTAATATGGAAAGACCAACTTTCAGATACATTCTTGATCGCTTAAATGAAATTAAAACGCAATCTGACTTGGAGGCATTGAAGTCCGATGTTGAGGGTTATTTGCCTTTAGATAAGTTCGAAGAGGACTTTGATGTCAACGCCGCAGTAGATAATTTGAAGCGTGACTATGTTAATAGGGCTTTAAACAAAGTTCCGACATTGCACGAAGCCGCAGACTTGCTCGGGTTAAAGAGCTATCAGGTTTTAGTAAATTGGATCAAACGACTGGATATTAAAAATGACTAACAGAGCAGAAATTCTTGAAACAGCAAAACAATATGTGACCAAAGACAGAGCGTCTGATCATGGCGACATGGAAGATAACTTTGAAATGATCGCAGACTTTTGGTCGGTTTATTTAGACATTAGAATTAAACCGCATGAAGTTGGAGTTATGATGACGCTATTAAAAGTAGCGCGGATTAGGTCAAATCCCGAACACCCCGACAATTGGGTCGATGGCGCAGGATATATGGCTTGTGGCGGTGAGATTGCGGGAAAGAGAAAGCGTACTACAATCCCGAAAATTGATGCCAACGGCAAGTTTGAAAAACATGAGGAAGCGTTATGACTTTTTACACAATGCTTGTGCTGACATATGTAATAGAAGGCACGGAAGTTCAAAAGAAAACTTTGTATAGAAACGCATATGAGTGTGGAAATGCACTGCCAGAAGCGTACAAACCATATGAGGATATGGATAGTATGGGTCAATGTATTGAGACAGACAGGGTATCGTCTAGCACTCTTATGCCAAAACTAAGACCTATTAATTTAGGAAAATAGTCGCGCAAGGCGGCGATGAATTCGTTTAAATGTTAGCGCATTTGGTAGCGAATTTATCTAAGTTCTGATCTGATATTAACTTTGCCCGTTTAAATCTGATTAAATTTAACCGCCTTGCCGTGCTTTTATAAACAACACAAATTCACAGTCAATCAATTATTGATCGAAAACTAAATAAATGGTATAACCCGAACAAGTTCACTCGGAGATTATACATGGTAGCCTCACCTTACGCAAAATCAATTAGGTCAATGCCGTTTAGACAGCCTAGTTTTTCGTCTGGAATTATGCAACCTAGACCTAATTCTATATTTAATGATCCAAGAGGCCCACAACAGACTTTTAAAGATTATACTAGCGTTTTAGAACCAATAAAAGGTATGTATTCAGATCGACTAGATGAAATTGTTTCTGCTCCTATTGAAAGTAAGTTAAAATACGATCCTACAACAATATACACTGACTCTAGTGGGGGGGAAATGGCTTATGCCGTAGATATAAACGGCAACGTTGATAAAACAAATTCTCTTAACGTAGGTGCGGCAGATAAAAGAAGGCAAGACAATTATCAAAAACGATTAGATGCCTATAATGCTCAGAAAGAATCATTAGGTGAAAATTTTACTTATGGTCAGCTAGAAAATTATAAATCTGATCAAAATCTTCAAGGAATGAAGGATAAGTATTCAAACATAGACCAAGGATTTTTTGACTCTCCTGAATTTGAACATTTTAAAAGAGCAGGTGGTGGCGCAGGTACAAGGGATGTACGTTTTAGTCCCTATTTTGGAAAGCAAGGATCAGGAAGCATTGGTGGACGACAAGATGAAATATATGAATCTTATTTAAATCGTGTAGGAAATACAGGTTATCTTGAAGGTGGGCAAAATTTTGTTGCAAATGAAGGTTATGGTGTTAAACCTGATATGAGTGTTTCACTTACTAACAGACCTCAACCTAGTTTTACAAGACCTCTTGGAAGCCCTTCTTTTGCAGATGCTTCTGGCGGTCAAGGAATTATGGGTAGACCGATGAGGCCACCACACAGTGGTTCGCATCTTCCAAACAATCCAATGAACCCTAATTATACTGGACCCAAGTTTGATCAATCTGCTTTTGATGAGTTTATGGGCGGATTAACTCAAGCTCAAAAAAATCTAGTAGGAAGTTATGGTGCAAATCAAACGTACCAAGCGACTCAGCAGTATCGTAACCCGAACATGGGTATGGGTATTGGTGGTCAAAGACCTACAGGCATGGGAATGTTTGGTGGATTTCCTCAAAGACCTCCGCAAAGACCTCAAGGTATTATGGGTGGATTCGGAATGTTCAGGCCCCAGCAGCCAATGAATTATTCGGGTTATGGCGGAATGCAGCGGCCCATGAATTATTCAGGATATGGAGGTATGCAGCGCCCGCAGCCAATGATGAATTATTCGGGTTATGGTATGCAGCGCCCGCAGCAGAATTATGGAATGCAGCAGCCTATGAATTATTCGGGTTACGGACAGCAGCCAATGCAATCACCTTACCAGCAATACGGAATGATGGGTGGCGGATACCAGCAAAGTCCTTATCAACAGCCTTATCCCCAGCCGCAACAATACGGCGGATACGGAATGAGTCAGAGTTATGGTGGTCAGAGTAGTTTTGCCCCGATGTCGAACCCGTACCAGCCGCAGCAGTATGGTAACTCGAACAATTTCTCAGGTTATGGAATGCAGCAAGGCCCGTTTGGCGTAGCGCGTTAATTTTCTCTAGGCAGCTCGTATTTATCTTTAATCTTTACGATTGCTTTTTCAGAAGTATGTATAACTGCTGATATTTCTTTAATCCCGAAGCCCCGAAGCAACAGCATATTTATTGTAGTTGCTTGCTTTGTAAGGGCTTTCGGCTCTTTTTCACTGATTTCATCTTTAACGATGTGAAACGATGCTCTTCTTTTTTTATAGTTAGGCGATATTGAATCAAGCTTTGGGTTAGCTTTGCGATCTTTCTTCATTTGAATTTCCCAAAGCTGCTTATAGACATCTTGATACTTATCAACAACTTTTTGTGGAATTTTATCCATTAGTCCCACCTAGCATCGCCTTTAAGAACAACTGCATTGCCTACAATGCCCGTTCCATAAGTTTCAGATGCTTCCTTATTATAGTCTAGTCCTTTCAATAACCCTTCTTCATTAACGAGGATTTGAATATCTTCATGAATAGGTGAACGAACCATTTCAACATACCCATCTACAAGAGACTGCGCCTCTTCCAATGTGGGTTTCTTATCTTTAAAAATGTGAATCATTTTATTTCTCCTTAAAGATGGGATTATTGCCATAATTTCCCACGATTGTCAAATGTTATCTCGACCTGTTTGACGCTCATACTCACCTCTAGCGAGTGATCCATCCATAGCACCAAGCCACTTTTCTTCCCCACCTGTTGATAGTGCATACTTTCGTATCATTCCCATAGCGAGAGCTTCAGTAACGGCTTTTTTGATAGTTGTTTGACCGCCTGCGCCTTGCAAATAGACAACGCAAGGCTCAATAGCTTCCGACTCACGAATAGCATGGAATATACCACTATTGACACCACCATGTGTAACAGCACGACCATCTAATTCTCTAATTCTAACAAACTCAACAATATGCGATAGTCTATCCCGAACAGATTGTGACATCGTTATAGATCGGACATCTTGTGACCTATCTTCGAGTAGGCCAGTGTTAGGATTACGGATAAAATGCCTAATATCTCTATTTGCAGGACCATTTGACTTAACGACAGCTCCATCAAACACACCATTACGCGTATATTCTACATTAAGATCACGACAGCGTTGTTTTCCTGTACCTTCATCTACAGACCAGACCGCAAATGCAGACCGAACGCCATCAACAATAGCAGAAGTACCCCGAATAAGACTACGCGCTTGTTCTGGTGTTGTAACTGGATCGTTGTCTTTGATCTTTGCCATATGGTGATTAACCATAACAGTAGCACCAGTTTCAGTAGCCATCTGTGCAAGTAAACTCATGAATGCAGCTCCTGCCGCCGGATCGGCGTTTACATCTGCGTGAACAAACGAGGCCATAGGGTCAATTACGATTAGCTTTAATGTTTCCATCTCTAGCATCTGATCATAAATCCGCGAGAACTCTTCGCCCATCAAATATGTATTGTCGAACTTCTGCATGATAGGAAACACACCACCAAGGTTTGGCAATGGAAGCACACGCAACTTATGGCTGTAGACTTCTCTATGCCTTTGAGGGTCAAGGCGCGAAATACGTCTGTGCATTTCGTCTTTGTCATCTTCTGCTGTAATTAATATGACATCGCCGTGTTCTGCTACGAGGCCACCAAAAGCAGACTGCATAGATGTACCTGACGCAACCTTCATAGCCAAATCAAGTGTCATCATGCCCTTACCGCTATCTCCTGCCGCCGCAAATACACACGGAACTCCAAGAGGTATTGTATCACCAATAAGAAACTTTTGCTCAGGCACTGACCCGACAAAGTATTGGTCAACTAACAGGCTTTCATCAAGTAAGTTAATTGGTTTCTTTACACTTCTCTCGTTCTTCTTGAGCATCTTCTCAATGTTAAAGTTTTCTTCCACGGCATCAGCGGCATCCCACTTTTCAGACTTAGTGGTAGGTATTTTAAGAATTATTGTAGACTTTACGCCTGCTTCTTTAGCTTGAGCTTCAACAATAGAAGCAAGCTTCTTGCCTGCGGCGTCATTATCAGGCCACAATATCAGCTCTTTTCCTTTTAGCGGCGTGAAATCAAACTTATATGCTGTGTTTTCTGACAACATGCCAGCACCGCCAATTGTGCAAGTTGCTACATACCCAAGAGACGTAAGTGCATCAGCGCATTTCTCGCCTTCAACCCAAATAACTTTGTCTGAATCCAAAATGTTCGGGATATTGTATAAAGGTCTAGGTTCTGGAATGCCTTGGCGACCTTCCATAAACTGACGAAACTGCTTTTTAGGCTTACCAGATGCGTCGAGTATCAGTTCACCTTGTGCGTTTTTCTCAAAATACTTACGAACTGATACAATAACTATGCCATTTTCGTCGGTATAGTTGTATTCATCTTCAAAATCTGTGCTTGAGTTGATGCTCATGCTCTTTTGTTGCTGTGGAAATCCCTGCTGCGCAGTTGTAACTGCAAAGTTTGACGGATTGTTCGGCTTAACAATGTTTTCTGGCGGGGCAACATAGTCTGGGCTTATGTATTCCTTAAAGTATTCAACGCATTCAGCCAATGTATAGCCGCGACCTTCTTTGAATATCTTGCATATGCCCCCGACACCTTCACCTGATTCGAAATCTTTTCCGTTTAAGAACCAAGGACTTTGCATATCTATGTTGATAACCATAGACTTTCCTGCCTCACCACGAAGCGATCCAATATAAAATTCTTTACCCCTTTGAACGCCTTCTGGATATGTATCTATCAATGTTTGTAGCTGTACGCTACGAGGCACTTCTCTCGAAATACGCTCGGCTACATCTTTAGGTGACTTGCCAACGCTCAGTATATTCATTGATCTGCTCCCCAACAAGTTTCCCTAAACTCACAAAACTTACAAAGAAAGAAATCTTTGGTGTGAGCAATACGAGGTAGAATGTCACCTGCTTTCGCCGCAGTCAAGATATTCACTGCTTTGTCGCTTGCCTCTTGAGCCAACTTCTTATTGTAAGGTACAAGCTCGTAGTATATTTCAGACGTGTTTTTATTGATAACAGTAAACAAAGCAGGATGCTCATAAAGCTCCATATAAGTCTGGTATAGTGCAAGTTGAGTAGCATACACTGGGTTTGCTTTAGTTACACCATGACGAACAAACGCCTTAAACTTGCTATCATTTGCTGATTTACACTCCCAAAGAGCAGGGTATCCCATTTCAACAGGACCATCACAGATTACGCCATCTATGTGACCGCGAATCTCCCCATCCGCTATAGAAAACCCAAACTGCTTTCCATCTTTTTGTTCTGTGCGTAAATCAAATCCTGCATCTTTTAACCACTTAGAAGCATATTCTTCTATCTCATGACCAAACTGAAAGATGCGCAAAGTTCTTGCACTAAATGCTTTATCAGGATCAATCGTGTAGTTTAAATAACGATATTGTATTTTACGCTGACACTCATCACCAATGCTAGAAGCACCGATATACTTGCGTCTCTCCCTTTTTTCTTCATTCGCAACAATCGCATCATCTACGACCTTGGTAATACTATCTGCTACAGGATTTTCATTAGAATGGGATTGAAGTAGAAGGCCAAGTGCCTGTTGACTTATAGTAGATTTCTTCGAGTTTCCCAATGTTTATCTCCTTAGTTAGCGGTGTTGATTCCTGTATTGCAAATATTAGTGTTTGTACTTCTTCTTCTGTGAGGTCACAAAACCTCTTATCCCAACCATACTTACCTAATACGAACGCCAACTCTTTCATTGGCGGTAGTGCTGTTGGTGCATTACTTGCTGCTGTCAATGTACTGTCTCCTCATTTAAGTCGAACAAATCTATGACATCATCAATGTCATCAGGATTTATTTCGCTGTTTCTAAACCCAATGTTTATAACTTCTTCACCTTTAACTCTGATACTTGCGGTACCAAACAGGACAATACTCTTGGCCTCTTCAATGTGATCGTTGATTTTTTCATTCGCAGAAGCTTTTATTTCTTCAATATTGCTTGAGTCTTTAACCCAACAAATCATTTCGTATTCACAAGTTTCAACTTTATCGTCTTCTTTTTCAGCAAGCATAAGATACATTTCAAATCTCGGCATCTATTCAGTCCCTGTTAATTTTTTAACTTGTTCTGAAATTATCTTATCAATCTTTTGCTTGTTCCAATAGTACCCTAAGCAACAACCTGCCTTATACTTTGTCCAAGAGAAATCAATCGCACTGATTTGTACGCCATTTTTGCGTAAATGTTCTTTCTGTTTGTCAGTAGCTGCTTGGTTTAACCAACGCTTAGTTTTATTAGCCGCGTTGCTGTCTTCGATCTCACGAAGGAAATCGTCGCCTGCCGCCATCGCTTGTACCTTCTCACCGATAGAAACCACTCTAGGACGCCCATTCTGCGCCTTCACGATAGCTATCCAGTATTCTCCGATATTACCCACCAAAGTAAACCCACTGAAGCCCATAGCCATCATAGCGTTTCCGTTACCAAATGGATCAATCCACATAAACGGAGACAACTTCATCAAGTCATACTCAGTCATAACAAAGCTATCTAATGCTTCTTTAACTTTTTTCTGGAACTCATGCTCACAGATAGGACATATGCGCGTATTTGCAGATACTTCACTTCCGCAATCAGGACATATCTTGGTAGGTGCTTCACCGCCCTCAGTCTTGTGCGCGCCATCTAAGTTAGCTGTTTCGTCCAACCCACCATGCGTAATAATAGATGTTCCAAAATCCATAACAATACAGTCTGTTTTAACAATATTTGGATATAGCTCTGGATCAAGTATTCTTAGACCCCTGCCTATCATCTGAACCATTGTGCCTTTTTGCGAGCATGGCCTAGTTAAGATAACGCAAGATACTGGTGGGGCATCAAACCCTTCTGTCAGCACGGCAACGTTTACGATTACTTGTAAGTCGCCAAACTCCAAATCATGTAGCATCTGTGCGCGTTCGTCTTTGTCTGTCTCTCCAGTAACAAAGTTTGCCTTTATTCCAGAGTTTACAAAAGAATCGCAAACATGTTCGGCATGTGAGACTGTAGAGCAAAACACAACAGTTTTTCTTCCAGATGCTTTTGCTTTCCACTCAGATACAATCCTATCATTAATCACTTGTCGATCCATGATAGCCGCAACTTCTTCCATATCGTATTCTTTGCCGCGCTTAGTTACGTTATCAAGCTGTTCACCAACACCAAGATCAATCACGAATGATTTAGGACGCACTAAAAATCCTTCACGAATTAAAGTTGCTAATTCAATCTGATGTGCGCAATTATTGAATACAGACCGCAAACCTTTGCCATCGCCACGGTTTGGCGTAGCTGTAAAGCCCACGATCTCTGCGCTGTCATTATCTTCAAGAACAGCGTTAATAACTTTCATGTAAGTTGGTGCGGCTGCATGGTGTCCTTCATCAACCACAACCATATCAAACATTGGGCGATCTCTAAGGTTTCTGTCCCTAGACATTGTTTGAACCATTGAGAACACGGCTTCGCCATCCCAATGTTTTACTGTGCCATTAACAATGCTTGTTGTAATATACGGATTGACCTTCTCAAATTTCGCTTTGTTTTGCGAAACGAGTTCGTCACGATGCTGTATTACTAAAATTCTTCTGCCTTTTTCATGTCTCTTACCAACCAAAGCAGAAAGCATAATTGTTTTGCCTGCTCCAGTAGGAGCGACGATTAAGGTATTTCCGTGTTTGTCTAATGCGTTACAAGCGTCAGAAACGGCTACCTCTTGGTAAGGACGTAATATCATAATAAACCTATTTGCTAGAATAGTTGGGGGGATTGTGGCGCACGGCCCCCCTGTCCGTGTTCTAGCGGGTGCAGATAGACCC
>Ga0181395_1000737_pt1 | contig 13622 bp, 23 predicted proteins | sample 18SPOviralmetaG_FD_130124 | JGI IMG/M metagenome (GOLD analysis project Ga0181395, IMG submission 130124) | Marine viral communities from the oligotrophic San Pedro Time Series (SPOT) site, San Pedro Channel, CA, USA - 18 SPOT_SRF_2010-12-16 | ecosystem: Environmental > Aquatic > Marine > Strait...
AAATCTGGTATCTCAGTAGATACACTAAGAAAAGTTTATAACCGTGGAGTCGCCGCATGGAAAACAGGACATCGGCCTGGCACCACTCCTCAACAATGGGGTTACGCAAGAGTTAACGCATTTATCGTTAAGAAGAAAAAGGGTAACCTAAATCACGATAAGGATCTTGCATGAAAAAGTTTAATGAAATTAGAGCACCTAAGATTAAAAAAGGTCTTAGAGATAAGAAGGGTAAATTACATACTGTCGATATGAAACTCGATGGTAGTAAGTTGTCATTTAGAGTTACCGATGAGTTTGGTTCATTCAAAACCGTCAATGCAAAAGGTCTTGCAAAGATGTTTGAAGGCACTGACGTTGACAAGTTTATTGAAGAAGCACGTAAACCTGTATCTCAAATGACTCCTGCTGAGAAGAAGAAGGATGCCGAAAGACGTAAAGAGTACAACGCATACCAGAAAAGCAAACGTGAAGATGTCAAAGAACAAAACTGTGGATGTGGTAAGACTCCATGCGAGACATACGGTGACGTTGACGAAGCAATGAATCCCAAGGACAAAGCAAAACGTCTAAAACTGATTAAGAAAGCAGTTGAGAGAATCAACAAGAACAATGCTGAGAAAGCAAAGAAAGATGCACTCAAGATGATGAAGGACTCTGGGATGTTTGATGAGTCTGTAGAGATCACTGAGGGTAAGCAATCTTACGTAGATCAAATGCGTGACATTGTTGCAAAGAAATCAGCAAAGAAGATTAACGGTGTAATGGTAGATATGTTTACAGCATCTGCCGTAGTAAAAGTCTATGATGCCATAAACGACACCAACAAGGCAAAGATGGATAAAATGACTGTCCCTGCCATGGCAAACGTAGCATTCAAATTAATGAAAAAGTAATACAGGAGTAAAGATTGATTGATAGAATTTGGAGAAAGTTCTCCCACATGATGAAACGTAATAGAATTCAACGAGTATGGAACAAGGTACTATAAAAGAATGAAAAAATTTAACGACTACAACGAGATAGATGCACATTGTGAATGCAATGATCTATTTGAGGACTTAGTGATAACTGAGTCAGAATACCAAGGTAAGAAGGTGAAACTTAATGATCCTATTCGCACGTCCGAGAACCCTAATAAGAAGTTCAAGGTATATGTGAAGAACGACCAAGGTAACGTTGTGGTCGTACGTTTCGGAGATCCGAAGATGTCAATTAAACGAGATGACCCAAAACGTAGGGCATCTTTCAGAGCACGACACGACTGTGCAAATCCAGGCCCAAAGCACAAAGCAAGGTACTGGAGTTGTTATCAGTGGCGTGGTAGTGCTAAAGTAGACAATTAATATAAATAGAACAATAACCGAGATTAACCAATGGCAGACTTATCAGATCAACGACTTAGTCGGATAGAAGAAAAAATAGACAAACTATCAGATGCGATGGTAAGTTTGGCACGTACGGAAGAAAAGATACTTCAAATGGAAAAAAATTCGCAGAATGCCTATGAGCGTATGAACAAGTTTAGTTTAAAACTTGACGCAATAGAAGCAAAGGTGAACGACAACGCTCATACAGTGGGCATTATAAATAAAGTTACATTTATCGGTGTAGCATCAATAATTGGTGCCATCGTAAAAATGTTATGGTTTTAAGGAGACCTAAACTATGTCAGATATAAAGAAAACAATGGAGGCATATTTGTCAATGGTCTCCGAAACAGCAGACCTCGATGAAGGTATGACTAAAGCACAAGCAGCGGGAGCACGTAACCGTGGTGAGTCTAAGTTAGACCCTGTCGATGATAAAGCAAACGATAAGAAGTTCAAGAATCGTAAAGACAAGGACATCGATAATGATGGAGATGTAGATTCTTCGGACGAATTCCTGCACAAGAGACGCAAGGCAATCGACAACGAGAAAGACGGTGGAGAGAAACCTGCTAAGAACGAAAAGGTCAAAGCAAAAGAAGGTGAGACCGAAGCAGAGAAGGATGATAAGGAAGCAGATTCAGTTGAAGCAGATGGTGAGACTGAAGATAAACCTAAAGTAGATCCTAAGAAGAAGAAGAAGTTACCTAATAAAGATGACGGTGACGATACTCCAGAGATCTCTAAGATCGGTGAAGCATCTGCTGAGTTCATTAAAGACCTCGAAGATCTTCTTGAGAAGATGAAAGCAGGTACTGAACCAGAAAAGATTGACAGTAAAGAATCCCCTAAGTCTAAGGAATTCATTGCTAAACATAAAATTGACAAGATGGATCATGAGGATATGGAGAAAGTTCTCCCCCCGAAAGAACCTAAGTTGAAAAAAGAGATGGCAGAGTTCGAAGTTATTCGTGCCCTTCTATCTGGTAAACCATTAGACGGAGAATAATTATGGCAATTAAAGCGCCTGGTTGGTGTGCACAAGCAGTGCCAACACAAAAAGGTTGGGAAGATCCCGACAGTGGAGAGTTGTTTGTATCACGTAAGTTTGCACAAGCAGACATTGATGCATTCCATGGTAAGGTTGCAAAACCTACACCTACTCCAAAACCTGCACCAGTAGTAGTAGAAGAAGTGGTAGTTGAAGAACCATCACTTGATCTCGATGCAATGACTAAAGTTGAATTAGAAGCAGTTGGTCGTGAGCATGGTGTTGAATTAGATAGACGTGAGAAGAAGTCTTCTCTATTAAGTAAGATCAAAAAAATAGTAGAATAACTTACAAGGATTTGTTATGAAGGTGTACGTACTCACCTCTCGTGATATCGAGAGGTTAGGATGGATTGAAGAAGTTATACCGCAAAGAGAAACCGTAGTCGTGATCAATTCTCTGGATCCCGATTACGGTGCGGTTGCATCTAAATGGTGCGAAGAACGTGGATATGAACACCACATCACAGAGTCAGATGGCACACCTGCAACGGGTAAAAACTCAGTCATCAAACTATTCCTTGAATCTGGTGAAGACTACATGGTTGCCGTGGACGGTGATGATATACTTACTCGTTATGGATACAAGTTATACAAAACGATGTCAGAGTCAAGTCACGCACCAGATATGGTTGCATTGTATCGACAACCCCAGATAAAAGCATTACCACTAAATGTGGAATGGGGTGGGTTCCTTGACCGTATTTCCGATCTTCATTCGATGCCAAAGTCACTAAAGGAACATTATAAACTCACATACCCATGGGATAAGTCTCCAAATTCTATTGCCAATACAAATTGGCAAAGCACAGAAAACCTTTACAATGTTTTTAGACAAGAACCATACAATCAAGATGAAGAAAAGGCATTGTGGTGGGCACATCAAAGAGAAAAGTTTAACCACCTTATGATTGCCTATAGTGAAGCAGAAGAGTTTATGTGTAGGATGGTATTCTTCTCTAAAGAAATTGCAAAAGAGATTGACTATGATAATAGTCTAATGATTGGTGAGGATACATATCAGTTCTTGAGATTGAAATTATTACATCAAGCAGGGAAATATCGTATTGCTCGTAGGAAAGAAAAACATTTTCCCACCTATATTGCGATTGCAACTGATAACTCAGTTACACTTAGTGAAGGACTATATAATTATGATTGGTTAGAACCCTTGAACCACAAAATACAAGACCTCAAGGCGTTAAAACCAAAGACACAAATATTGGAAATAATCGATGGAACTTACTTATAAAACATTTCAACTCTGGTCTGCCCAGAACTACTATAACCCTACCTGTATAGACAGTGAGGAATTCTTCAATGACTTGAAGAGGTTTAAGTATGTCAAAAGACTGTTGAATAAGTATGAGTCTTCGGGTGAACTGAGTGAAAGACTTATTCTAAATCACCTAATTGTTATTATGAATTGTTGGGGTGCTGAGAACATGGTAGAGATGTTGGCACTCAAGATTGATCCTCATCACTGGTCTGCATTAAAACCCTTTCTACTATTCACCAGAGCAATAGAGAACACAGATCTTACTGGAATCGACTTAGATCCAATCGTAGTAGAAGCACTGAGAAATTTATGACCGAACAACAAATTGACCGTTGTGGTGACTGTCATTCGTGTTGTAAATCCTTTAGTGATGTTTCTACCAGTGGTGTTTATGAAGACCCAAACCTCATATCTGCTCTCAATATAACATACGAATATGATAGGTGTAATCAGTTGAACTCTGATAACCGATGTAGCATATATGAGAAACGTCCTAATACTTGTAGGTCGTTCGAGTGTTTATATGTAGAGTCAGATCTCCCAGAGAAGTACCTACCAGAAAATGTAGGGTTTGTAACCAATGTAAGAAGAAACAACTCACTTGGAATAAACTTGCAGATTACTATAAATAGATCTAAATCCAGAAACATTAATGTGGACTCATGGATTGATGAGAACATAAAAAATATAATCTTCATGAAGGATACTGCTGAAGAAATGTGGGATATGCCTATTGACAAGATAGCAGTGTCATGTTATAATGGTGACAAGGTATTTAAATTATGATAGTTCCAACTGAATCAAAATGTGGTGATTGTACTGTATGTTGTCAAATTATGGGATTTACTGGTAATGCTAAAGGTGCTGATAGGTATAATGAGGCAGAGAAATATGGTGTAGTGTTTCCTCTATGGACAACCTGTAATAAGTTATGCGATACTGGGTGTAGTATACAAGAGGACAAACCAAGAATATGTAGTGAGTTTTATTGTTCTTATGTTAAGTATGATCTTGAGAAAGACTTTTTCCCTAAAGAGTTTGGTTTTGTGGCACATATACAACCTTATGATCGTGCAATAGGTATCATTTCCATGGATAAAACATTACCACCAGAGATACAATATAATAATAATAAAGAAAAGTTGGATATGCTTATAGATGATATAAGGGTAAATGAAGGCAAAATGATGGTAGTCTGGTTACATACCGCACAAGGTTCAATGAGACTCCCGTACCCGTAGAGGACAATATGAAATACTGGACATACGCACCAAAAGATGTAGAGATCTTTAACGAGAAGTTGAGGATTAAAATAGATGAGTTCCCAACAGGGAAGCAGTCTCAGAAACAAGCATCGTCTCACTATGATGGGTACAATCACCCCAAGTCATTGAATATAAACTATCCTGCGTTTCAAGATTTCCGTGGATATGCTTCGTGGCATAATCCAGATGCTAAAACAGGTTATGTTGATTACCCACTCCCACCTATAGATCGAGATCCACATCAACAATACAAGACTATCTTATGGGAAGGTATTGCACCATTACTGCATAAATTCTCAAGAGATGTAGCAGTAAGACCAGAGACAGGATTGAACTATCAGATATTTGTTGATATAATGTGGTTTCACCAAATGTATATGGGTGACTATGATAACTGGCATAATCATTTTGGATGTCAGTGGATAGGTATATATTATGTTGACTTACCCGAAGGTGAAGAAACCGAACTTATGGATTTCGATGGTAAAGTAGAACAAGCAAAGGTCAAAGAAGGTGAACTACTTATATTCCCATCTGGATATGCACATAGGTCACCACCGAAGATCCATGATGATACTAAGACAATTATTGCTTTTAACTTTAGTGTGGCAACCAAGTATTCACAAGAGATGTTAACCAAACTAAAAGAGACACACCCTCAAAATTATTTTGAAGATGTAACGATGGCAAACAAATTTAAGGTATAAATAGAACTATGGGTATATTAAAATCAGCAGCGGACTTAGTCTACACAATACGATTTCTCAAACTATTAGTAACACCGTTTGAGAAAACTGATGCGTTTAAATCGGGTATCGTAGACAAGGACGGACAAAAGAACAAAGACTTTAATATGGATAAGGTTGTCGATAGGGAAAACTATCGTTCACACTATACACCATTTCATAGACTTGTGTTCAACCTAAAAAGGTTAATGGCAAAGGTTCCTGGCGGTCAGTCGGTAGTCGCACGTTATGGAGCGGCACTGGCATTGATTAAGGAGCATGGAGAACTAAGTGACTCACGTGTAGATCAAATACACGAAGAAACGGGCATTGATATTCTTGATTGTCTTGCAGAAGAATCACAGTGGTTCATGCAAGAAGATGACGAACTTTGCGAAGGAATGTATCGCATACAATATGACACCATGACTTCATCTTGTGAAGATGCAGTTAAAAAGGGTGATCAGATTCGAGTAAGCAATGGTAGTCCTGTTCATGAGGTATTGGGTTTAAAGATATATGAAGGTACCCACATAAAGACTTCACATAGGGTGTTGTTCTCAACAGCAGAGATTACTAAATGAGTAAATTAATAACCACACAAATGAAGTTCGAAGAAGTCATGATTGATGTCAAAGGGCACTTCAGAGGACAAGAAGAACCAGAAGGTCATCCACTACTAAGTAGTGCTTATGATAAGATTGTTCAAACAACTGCCAAAAGATGCAAACCATTAAAGATGATGGAAATTGGAATGAATGCAGGACATTCTGTAGTCGCATATTTACATAACTGTCCAGACCTTGTAGTACACGCAGTTGATATATGCGAACACCCATATGTAAAAGATTGTGCAGAAGCAATCGAAGCAGAGTATGGTGACAGATTTCAGTTTGGTCAGTGTGACTCACAAATTATCAATAAGGATGGTCTGATCGGATATGATCTTGTACGCATCGATGGTGGTCATCATTGGAAAAATGTTACCAGTGACTATGACAAGTGTAAGGTAAGTGGTGTTAAGTATGTTATTATCGATGATCTGGAAATGATTCAGATCCGTGATTTAGTTGATCACATCGTTAAAAGTCCTAACCACCCATACAAATTTCTTGGTCGATCCGTTTATCCTAATAGTGATGGTGGTAACACAACTCAAGTAGTTTTAGAGAGGTATGACGATGTTACGGTTTAAAGAATATAAAGGATGGAAAGGGGTTGGATTCGAACCTCATATGATGTATGATCCCAAGACGGGCAAAGGTTACAAAGCACTGAAACCCGCAGACCATGAACGCATGAAGAAGTTGGGATATACTCACGACAAACCAAAAGACGTAGACGAGGAAATGACATCTACTGGATCCGTAGTAGGAACAGGTGATGATAACCAAACAGTGGTCATGCGTAAGAAGTATGACAAGAAGAACAAACGTAAAGATCAAATAGACGTACTCAAACGTTTTATTGCGAAACAAAAGTAATGCCATACTCGCAGAAAGTCATCGATAGATTTGAAGCAGTTGTTGCTAATCCTCAGAAGCATTCGGTAGGTAGATTAGACCGAAATGATCCCAAGGTTGCGACAGGACTTGCGGGTGCCCCTGCATGTGGTGATGTCATGCAACTACAACTATTATTAGACGATGATGATAAAATCATTGATGTTAAGTTCAAGACCTATGGATGTGGAAGTGCAATTGCATCTTCGTCATTGTTCGTAGATATGATGATGGGTAAGACTGTCGAAGAAGCAAAACTCATCAAAGACAAAGACATTGCGGAGGTATTAGATTTACCCCCAATCAAACTACATTGCAGTGTATTAGCAGAAGATGCTATCAGACAAGCAATGGTAGACTATGAGACAAAACAGGAAGACGGTTATACTCATCCTATCTTAGATGGGGATAAACGTGGAACTGACTGATACTGCCATAGTCCATGCCACCAAAAGAACAGGTGGTGAGAATCCTCAGTTCATTAGAGTTGGTGTTACTGGTGGTGGATGTGTTGGATACGAATACTATATAGAGTATGCAACAGAAATTGCCGACAGTGATAAGATTACTGACTATGGACAATTCAAAGTGGTCGTGGATATAGACTCGCAACCATTCTTAGAAGAAGCAACATTAGACTATACCAAAGAAGGAATCAACGAGTTCTTCAAGATAGTCAACCCCAAAGAGACAGCAACCTGTGGATGTGGAGTTTCTATAGGTTTTGCTTGACAAACGCATTTAAGTTTGTTATAATGTCTTAAACAAATCAAGGATTATATTATGAAAGAAGACTATTGTTGCACCTACATGGATCATGTGGTGTGTATATGGTACGGTGACCAAACACCCGAATGGGTTCAAAAACTCTCAAAAGAAACACCAAAAAATAAAATTATCTTCGTACCTTTAGATGGTTCCGATGATAAATACCTCTACCCCGATAGATTTATAATCCAGAACAGGGAAGCATCTCTAATAAACCATTTCTTATGGGAAGAGTTGTTGACCGATGAAGAGCAGGATGCTCGGTTGTGGACGATGGTTGGTGAATTCGTTGACAAGGGGAAACAATATATAATAGAAGATTACGAGTTCACGCAAGATGAACCATTTTACGACTACAGCAGTGGAAGGGATTGAATGAAAATAGATAAGAAAAAAGATAAGTTATTAGCAGATTATGCAGTTGGAATGTTGAAGGACTTTTATTTGAATGAGAATGAGAATAGTCCTCAAGAAGCATATGCAAGAGCAAGTACAGCATGGAGTACATACAAGGGTGAATTAGATGAAGATCTCGCAGAGAGACTGTATTCGTATGTAAGCAACAAGTGGTTCATGTTCGCATCACCCGTTTTATCAAACGCACCAAATGGAACTAAGAAAGGTAAGGGTTTACCTATCTCCTGTTTCCTAACCTACGTACCAGACACCTTAGAAGGTCTTATATCGCATAGTAGTGAGTTGAGATGGTTGTCTGTGTTTGGTGGTGGTGTTGGTGGTCACTGGAGTGACGTACGTACCGTATCAGACATTGCACCAGGCCCTATGCCATTCATTCACACAGTAGATGCTGATATGATTGCATACCGACAGGGTAAGACTCGTAAAGGATCCTATGCCGCTTATATGGATGTGAGTCATCCAGACATCATTGAATTTCTAAACATGCGTATACCTACAGGTGACGTACAACGTAAAGCACTTAACTTACATAATGCTATCAACATTACCGATGAGTTTATGAATGCTGTTATGGATAACAGTGATTTTGATTTGCGTGATCCCAAAGATCAAGCAGTGAAAGAAAGTGTCAATGCTCGTAAGTTGTGGGAACGTATTTTAGAAACAAGATTCCGTACAGGTGAACCATACCTAAACTTCATTGATACTGCAAATAAGTATTTACCAGAACCATTAAAAGATCTTGGACTAAAGATCAATGGTAGTAACTTATGCAATGAGATACACTTACCTACATCCGAAGACAGAACCGCAGTATGTTGTCTTTCATCTTTAAACTTGGAGTATTATGATGAGTGGAAAGAAACTACTATTGTTCGTGATCTTGTGCGTATGCTTGACAATGTGCTCGAATACTTTATCGAAAACGCACCCGACACAATCGAACGTGCTAAGTTCTCGGCATACCGAGAGAGGTCTATTGGACTTGGAGCAATGGGATTCCATTCCTTGTTACAACGTCATGGTGTCGCATGGGAATCCGAAGCGGCAAGAGAAATCAATAGTGTTGTGTTCTCCAGAATTAAATCCGAGGCAGTTGCAGAGACTGAGTTGTTGGCACAAGAGCGTGGGTCGTATCCAGACGGACAGATGTCTGGTCGAAGAAATTCCCACCTTCTTGCTATCGCCCCGAATGCTTCGTCTGGTGTAATACTATCAACGTCTCCGTCCATTGAACCATTAAAGGCAAATGCATATACACATCGTACACGTGCAGGATCCTTCTTGGTTAAGAACAAGTATCTGACAAGACTACTTGAATCAAAGGGTCAGAGTAATGAGTCCAACTGGTCATCAATTATTACAAATAAAGGTAGTGTTCAGCACCTTCCGTTCCTTACAGAAGGTGAAAAAAGTATATATAAAACAGCACATGAATTAGATCAGAACTGGGTGGTACAACACGCAGGAGATCGACAACCTTTTATCTGTCAAGGACAGAGTGTAAATATATTTTTCCCCGCAGGTGCAGACAAGTCTTATGTAAATAAGGTGCATCTCAAAGCATGGAAGGATGGACTCAAAGGATTGTATTATCTACGCACCGAAGCAAAGTCTCGTGCGGAAAATGTCTCAGAAAAAGTAGAACGTGTCGCACTTCAAGAAGATACACGAAGCATCGTGTACTCCAAAAAGAATTGCCCGTTCTGTTCCATGGCAATGGAAGAACTGAAGTTGAGAGGAATACCATATGATAAGATAGACCTTGCAGACATTGGTAAAACTGCGGCGGAAGTGACAGGAAGGAAAGTAAAAACAGTCCCTCAAATATACATTGGTGGTAAGTATATTGGTGGATACGAAGACTTAATGGAGCATCTCGAAACACCATTCGAAGATGACTCAGAAGAATGCAGAGCGTGCGAAGGATGATTGATGCGAAAGTTGGTGTTGTTTGGGGACAGTTGGACTAATGGGTTTACAAAAGAAGACGGGGTGGAGAAACATATTGAGGATAATTTAGGCAAACAGATATCAGAACGTTTGGGTGTTGATGTAGATACAAGAGGAGAAGCAGGTGCCTCTAATCAAAAAATTGCTAATAATATAATTAGATATATACAGAAACATGACTGTACCAACGTAGCAATGTTAATTGTTTGGTCTGAAAAGTGGCGTATGCCTATGGTACGTAGAGAAAATCAGACTGGTGATCCTGTATGCCATTATGACGATCCGCACTTCATAACACATATGACGACAAAAAAATGGAAGACTATTGAACCTGTGTGGAGAGATCTTAATGATCATGGTTTTAACCGAATGTTAATGGAGCAATGTGTACATGCTGTTAGGGGGGCGTTAAAGGAAAACGATATCCCCTATTTGTTTACAAACTCAATTGATAATTTTTGGATGAACGGTGAGATGAATTTATTCCATGGAAAATCTAAGAGTGATTTTATAGGTGGAGATCAACTACATCATACTCTTCTTGATATAATTCTCGGTTTCTATAAAAACCCGAAGTATAAAAACGAAGACATTAACCTTCGACAGAAAAGAGAACTGACACATATTTTCAGAATCAAACATGATAATATTCGTACAGCACTCACCAAATGTGAACATCCCACAAAAGAGGGTGTTGGAAGGATCTTAGATAAGATCTTACCAGAAATAGAACAAATATTAAAAAGGAAAAAAGATGGCACTATTAGATTTTAGTAAAACATATAAACCTTTCCTCTACCCTTGGGCAGTGGAATTGGTAAAGAAGCATGAAGAGATCCACTGGGTAGAAGACGAGGCAGAACTCTCGGAAGATATCCAAGACTGGAGAACTAAATTATCAGAAGAAGAAAAAGAATTTGTTACTCAAGTACTGAGGTTGTTCACGCAGTCAGACGTACAGGTAGGGGAGAACTACCACGAGTTATTGATCCCGAAGTTTAAGAACAACGAGATCCGTAACATGCTATCATCATTTGCTAATCGTGAAGGAGTACACCAACGTGCATACGCACTATTGAATGATACTCTGGGATTACCAGATGAAGAGCACCATGCCTTTCTTGAATACAAAGAGATGGCAGACAAGATTGACTTTATGAAAGAGGGTGACATCAACTCTCACACTGGTCTTGCACTTGTACTGGCACAATCTGTATTCAACGAGGGTATGTCCCTGTTCGCATCATTCGTGATGCTATTGAACTTCCAACGTTTTGGTAAGATGAAAGGTATGGGAACAATCGTAGAATGGTCTATCCGTGATGAGACTATGCACGTACAAGGTAATGCGAAACTATTCCGTGAGTTCTGTGAAGAACATCCACGTATCGTAAACGATGAGTTGAAGTCTAAGATCTATGAGATGGCAAAGAATGCTGTTAAGTTAGAAGACCGATTCATCAAACTTGCATATAAGTCTGGTACTATCGAAGGTCTAACTGAAGAAGATGTTAAGCAATACATCCGACACATTGCAGACCGTAGACTATTACAACTGGGTATGAAACCTAAGTTTGGTGTTAAGGACAATCCACTACCGTGGTTGGACTGGGTACTGAATGGTGCGTCACATGATAACTTCTTTGAGAAACGTGTGACTGAGTATTCCGTGAATGGAATGGAAGGTGATTGGGGGTGGACAGAAGTCGGCCCAGAACCAGAGGTATGTGGTCTTGATGGACAAGGATGTGCGGCGTGAGTGGCAAATATGAGATAGAATGTGGTATATGTGATATAACAACTGTCGTAGAAGTATTGTATGACAATGATCATCCACAACACTGTCCTATGTGCGGAGAAGATGCAGAACCAGAGTTTATTGAAGGAGTTGAGTAATACCTATATACAGGTATGACTTGGCATAAAAACAACTTAATATTCGAACCAACAGAAGACGAACTCGGCAAGTATGTCGGGTTCGTCTATCTTATTACAGAGCGTGATACTGGTAAGAAGTATATCGGTAAGAAATTCTTCTGGAGCAAACGCAGACTCCCACCATTGAAAGGTAAGTCAAGGAAACGCACAGTAGTTAAGGAAAGTGACTGGAAGGACTACTACGGATCCTCAGAGCATCTGAAGACACTTGTAGAGCAGAAAGGTGGAGATGCATACTACCGTGAGATCCTACACTTGTGTGAAACAAAAGGTGAATGTTCTTACCTTGAAGCAAAGGAACAATTCCTACGTGACGTTCTGTTACGTGAAGATTACTACAACGAATTCATAGGTTGTAAGATCCACTCAAAACATCTACCCAAGAAGAAATGGGAACGAGCAATATTTCCGTGAACCACGACTGCATAGTTGCATTCTCTGGTGGAGTAGAGTCCACTGCATTGTTATGTCATGTTGTAGAGCAGGGTATGAACCCATTAGTAATACATGTAGAAGTTGGAATGGGTTGGAGACAGCAATCCGAATGTGCTGATCTTATTGCGTCCAATCTTGATGTCGATCTGAGATACATAGAATATGTCAACGAACACCCCCTAACAGATAAACAAAAACTATTAGATCATTACTTTGATCTTGGCATCAATCCCCCATTCTTTTTTACATGGTGTAACATCATGCAAATTGTGAATATCAATAACCCCCACATTCATAAGATCTATTATGGATTCAACAACGGAATCGACAAACATACCGATTGGGTAGACGATCACTTCCGTAGTATCGAACGTGTATTGGGAGCACTCAATATCCCAACTAAGATGTCCGCACCACTTGGTCATATGACTAAGAAAGAGCAGTGGGACTCTATCCCCGAACACCTTCAGAAATATGTACATTCTTGTGTACATTCATCAAAACGAGCATGTGGCAAGTGTTCTAAGTGTACAGAATTTCTCCATATGAGTGAAAATAAGTAAAGAAAACGCTTGACATTGTTATCAAAACAAGTTATAATATACAAGTAATTGAGAGAGAAAGGAGAGATTATGACTTGGATGATGGATAAAGACTTTGTGACTGGAATGCTTTTAATGCTATTCCCTTTTGTTGTTGAACTACTTAAATAGGTTATATTATGGATTTAGAAAATCTAACGTATGTTTCTTTTAAAGATGGAGTAAGTTTCATTGCCCCATTAGGAACATTCTCTATTCTCCCAGACCACTTCTGGGATCTAACTAACTATCGACCAGTGAGGTTTCCAGAATGATTACTTATGTTACTGCCAACCATATGGAGTTGGAACTGTATTCAGATGATGAATTAGTAGT
>Ga0181395_1000743_pt1 | contig 13548 bp, 20 predicted proteins | sample 18SPOviralmetaG_FD_130124 | JGI IMG/M metagenome (GOLD analysis project Ga0181395, IMG submission 130124) | Marine viral communities from the oligotrophic San Pedro Time Series (SPOT) site, San Pedro Channel, CA, USA - 18 SPOT_SRF_2010-12-16 | ecosystem: Environmental > Aquatic > Marine > Strait...
CGGTGGTGGAAGTCGTGATGGAGGAGCTGGTGGTACTGGTGCTAGTGGCGGTGGTAATGGTGGTGTAGATAATTCAACCGTAGCTACAGCAGGAGCCGCAAATAGAGGCGGTGGAGGCGGCGGCGGTGGTCGTAACGGCGGTACACCATTTGTTGGTGCTAACGGTGGCTCTGGTGTCGTTGTTATAAGATACTTAACGTAAGGAGATTTATTATGGCACATTTTGCAAAAGTACTTAATGGAACAGTAACAAATATTATAGTAGCAGAACAAGAGTTTATGGATACTTTTATTGATGACTCTCCAGGCGAATGGATTCAAACTTCATACAATACAAAAGAAGGTGTACATTTAAATGGTGGTACACCATTAAGAAAAAATTACGCCATAATTGGTGGCACATATGATTCAACTAGAGATGCATTTATTCCTCCAAAACCATATCCAAGTTGGACTTTAAATGAAGACAAATGTATTTGGGTATCACCTAAAACATATCCAACTGACGGAAAGTATTATGATTGGGATGAAGAGAACCAAGAATGGAAAGAAGAAGAGTAATAACTTCTAAAAACTAAAAACATCTAACACACAATCCTTATAAATAGAAGAAGAAGGAGACTGTGTTCGATGGCAACAATTTCTAATATATTCATAGATCAAGACGCTGACTTTACTACTACAGTAACAGTCAACGATTCTAGTGGTGATGCTTTGGACTTAGCAGCTTATACTGCACTGACAATGATTCGTAAAACTTACCAATCAGCAACAGCAGTTACATTTACCTCAACATTTGCTAATCCACGAACATCAGGACAAATCACAATTTCACTAACAGATGTACAAACTGCCGCTCTTGATGACGGAAGGTATGTTTATGATATGGTCATAACAGATTCCTTAGGCGTCAAAACTAGAGTGGTTGAGGGTATTGCAACTGTTAATCCAAGCGTATCAAGGTAGGAAAATATGTCTATTCAAGCAAAAGTAAATACTCCTAGAAATGTTGTAGGTTCGGTATCACAAGGAAACCAACCTCAAGTAACTCGTGTAAACGTAGCTCTAAATAGTGTTTCTGCTGCAAATGATGTAGATGTTAGTTCGTTCCCTCTTACTGATGGAGCACTACTACAATGGAATGATACCACAAAAAAGTGGACGGCGAGGAATGAACTTGGAACAACTGGCGGCACTCTAAAGTTGAGTGGTGGAAGTTTTTAAAACAAATAGGAAGAAAACAAAATGGCATTAACATTACAAATTAAAAGGTCATCTGGTTCTACCGCACCATCATCTCTGCAAGATGGTGAAATGGCCTACACCCACGGCAATGAAAAACTTTTCATTGGTGACGGTTCTACCGTTAAACTTATTGGTGGTAAATCTTTTAATGACTTGATCGATCATACAGCTGGTACATTGACTGCTAGTTCTACAATTATTGTTGACGCAAACAAAGCTGTTGATGATTTGATTGTAGGTAACAACGGTTCAACTGGTGGATCAATTAAAATTAAAGAGGGTACTTCAAACGGAGTACATCACATCCAACTAAAAGCACCAAACGCTTTAGGAGCAAACTTAGAACTTGAGTTGCCTGGCACAGACGGTTCATCTGGACAATTCTTGTCAACAAACGGTTCTGGTACATTAGCATTCGCAGATGTTCCATCTGGTTCATTTACATTGGCCGCTGATAGTGGTACTAACGATGTTTTTACAACAGGACAGGTTTTGACATTTGAAGGTGGAACTGGACTTTCTTCAGTTGTATCAAATAACAAAATTACATTTAGTCTTGACTCGATTGCAAACTCATCTCTTGCAAATAATACAGTTTCTTATGGTGGGGTATCTCTTGCACTTGGTGCTACGGATGCAACTCCAGCCTTTGATTTGAGTGATGCAACAAACTATCCAACATCATCTCTTGCTGGAACAATTACAAATGCACAACTTGCTGGTTCAATCGCAAATGCAAAACTTGCTAACGATGGAATTACAATCGGTTCTGATGATACATCACTTGGTGATACAATCACAGACTTGAATGGATTGACTTCTGTAGATGTTGATAACCTTACACTTGATGCAAACACAATCTCAACAACTAACTCAAATGGAAACTTAGTTCTTGCACCAAACGGTACAGGTGCAGTTAATGTTCCTTCTGGTTATGAGGGAAGATCTGGATTTGGTGATGATTCACTTGTAAACAAATCATATGTTGATGCAGTTGCAAATGGACTTGATGTTAAAGCATCTGTTAAGGTTGCTACTACTGCAAACCTTGCTGCAACATATAACAATGGTAACGGTACACTGACTGCATCTTCTAATGGTGCAATCGCAGTTGATGGTGTAACACTTTCTGCAAACGACAGAGTTCTTGTTAAAGATCAGACAACACAAACACAGAACGGTTTCTATAAAGTTACTGCAACTGGTAGTGGTGGTGCTGCATTTGTACTTACAAGAACACCAGATGCAGATGCAGCCTCTGAATTAACAGGTGGTGCATTTACTTTCGTTGAAGAAGGTACTGCAAACGCAGACAACGGTTATGTTCTAACTACAAACGGAACACCAACTCTTGGTACAACTGCAATTACCTTTGAACAATTCTCTGGTGCTGGACAGATTTCTGCTGGTGCTGGTTTAACTAAAACTGGTAATACAATTGATGTTGTTGGAACTGCTGATAAGATTACAGTTGCTGCAAATGCCGTAACAATCGCATCAACATATGTTGGACAATCATCTATTACAACTCTAGGTACAATCGCAACTGGCGTTTGGAATGGTACTGCAATTGCAGCAACTTCTGGTGGTACAGGATTAACCTCAATTGCAAAAGGTTCTGTACTTGTGGCGAACTCTGCCAATACTTTGTCTGCTCTTGACGGTGGAGGTTCTGATGATGGTATTTTACTATATACAGCATCTTCTGATACACTAGCTTTTGCAGCGAGTATTGACGGCGGAACATTCTAAGTAGTCATGTAGGAGTTGCCTCATGGCTGTGGATTTAAAACTTAAAAGGTCGCACACTCACTCGACTATCCCATCTACTTCAGATTTGATAGAGGGTGAAGTTGCTGTCAACACATATGACAGAAAAATGTATATGCGTGACGGTAGTAACAATGTTGTTACTGTCGCAAACCATTATGCAACCGATTATGAATCTGCAACAAAAGTATTATATGTAACCGTTGCGACTTCTACCACAGATCATCCATATCATGGAACTGGTTCTAGTAACAAGTATAAGATCAATGGTATCTTCTCACCTTATCTTCATCTAATTCCAAAAAACACTTATCGGTTCGATCAGAGTGATTCTTCCAACTCTGGCCATCCTTTGCGTTTTTATCTAGATGCAAGTAAGTCAACTGCCTTTACAGCGGGCGTGACTACAAGTGGAACGCCAGGCAGTGCTGGTGCATACACTCAAATTATTGTTTCAGATACAACTCCATCTGTTCTTCACTACCAATGTTCTGCTCATGGAAACATGGGTTGGGCAGTATTTACTAATACAAGAAATCTTACAAATTTTGATACAGATGACCTTTCAGAAGGTTCGTCCAATTTATACTTTACAAATGCACGAGCAGATGCAAGAATTTCTGCGGCCAATACTGATGATTTATCAGAGGGTTCGTCTAACCTTTATCACACGACTGCAAGAGTAAACTCTGCAATTGACAGTAGAGTTACAAATACATTCATAAACAATTTGAGTGGTGTCGTTGCTGACACTGCTACAATACTTGCAACTTCAAGAAATATTCACGGCGTTGCATTTAATGGTTCTGCTGATATTGACTTATCTGAAGTTATTCAAGATACAGTCGGTGCAATGTTTAGTGGTAATACAGAAACAAATATAACTGCAACATATCAAGATAGTGATGGAACAATAGACCTTGTTGTTTCTGCATCTGGTATTGCAAGTTTAGCTGATGATTCTTCACCCCAATTGGGTGGAGACTTGGATGTTAACGGCAACTCAATTGTCTCTGCATCAAATGGTAATATCGCAATCACACCAAATGGTTCTGGTAAAGTAATTATTGACGGATTGTCACATCCTGTCGCAGATGGTAATGCTGGACAAGTTCTAAAAACGGATGGTTCTGGAAACCTTGCATTTGCGTCTGTGGGTTCACTTGCTGGTTCTGGTATTCAAAATGTATCAGATGACAGCTCTCCACAACTTGGAGGTAATTTAGATTTAGTAACACATAGTATTGTAACTACATCCAATAGAAATATTACACTTGCACCAAATGGTAATGGTAAAGTTGTTGTGGGAACAAATGGTATTGCGTTTGCAGACGGTTCAACACAAACAGCTGCTGGTTCAACACAAGGATTTGCAATTGCAATGGGCATTGCACTTGGGTAGTATAAATACTATAAAAGGATAATTTAAATGGCAAAACCTACATCAAGAACAGAATTTAAGGAATACTGCCTTAGAAGTCTAGGTAAGCCTGTAATCGAAATAAATGTCGATCCAGATCAGGTACAGGATAGAATAGATGAGGCATTACAGTATTTCGCTCAATATCATTATGATGGTATTGAAAGAGTATATCTAAAACATCAAATTTCACAAGCAGATATTGATCGTTCAAGAAGTGATACCACTCTTGCAACAGTAACAGATGTTGATGCATCAACTACAGCAGTTTGGAAAGAACAGAAAAACTATATTCCTGTTCCAAGTTCTGTTATGTCTATTGTAAAAGTATTTCCAATGACAGACAAAGCTTCACTTAATATGTTTGATGTTAGATATCAATTAAGACTAAATGACTTATATGATTTCAGTTCTACTTCAGTGATGCATTATGAAATGACAATGCAACATCTAGATTTTCTAGATCACATTCTTATTGGTGAAACTGCAATACGACATAACCAACACCAAAACAGATTATATATGGATGCAGATTTTCAAACTGATTTTGTAGATGGAGACTTTATTATTATTGAATGTTTTCGTAAATTAGATCCAGACACATTTGCCGATGTTTGGGATGATATATTTTTAAAGAAATACGCAACACAACTCATTAAAAAACAATGGGGTGCAAACCTTTCAAAGTTTCAAGGAATTCAAATGTTGGGTGGAGTTGCACTAAACGGCGAACAGATATATACACAGGCGCAAGAAGAAATAAATCAGTTGGAAGAACAAATCCAACTTGCATATGAACTTCCGCCTATGCATATGATAGGATAGACAATGCCTACTAATGTATATTTTGATACAGGCACAATGCCAGAACAGCATCTCTATGAAGATTTAATCATAGAACAATTGCGTATTTACGGACAGGATGTATATTACATTCCTCGTAAGATGGCTGGCACTGATAGTATTTTTGGAGAAGATATTAGTTCTTCTTTTGAAGATGCATATCTTATTGAAATGTACATAGATAACACTGATGGATATGAGGGTGAAAAAGAACTCATGTCTAAATTTGGTTTAGATATTCAAGACGATGCAACCTTTACAGTTGCAAGAAGAAGATGGGAACAATTTGTTACTGTCGATAATAACCTAATTGAAACATCAAGACCAAATGAAGGTGACTTAATATATTGGGCAAAAGGAAAGAAACTTTTTGAGATTACGTTTGTAGATCACGATGACCCTTTTTATCAGGCTCAAAATCTACCTACATACAAACTCAAGTGTAAAACATTTGAGTATGCTTCAGAAGTTATTGATACTGGTATTGCAGAACTTGATAACATTGAGACAGATAATTCTCTGGATACAATGCAACATCAGATTACACTGGAACAAACAACTGCATTTAATCAGGGTATTAGACTTGAAGGTGCTGGTGAAGGTAGAATATTTGATTCATCTTCTATTGGTTACGATCAACCAGGCGCTGGTAGTTTTGATGCAAGTACACTTACATTTGACAATGCAGGGCCATTCATTATTACTGAGGATGAAACTCTAGATGGTGCTCTTGCAGTAGAAAATTCTGTAGAGGGTGCCGATGCGTCCTATATAGTACTAGAAACTTACGATATTGCAACGATTGATGAGAATTCACAGAATGAGGACTTTGAACTTGCAGATGATAATATATTAGACTTCACTGAATCTAATCCATTCGGTGATGCTGGGATGAAATAAACTATGATTGGACAATATTTTTATAATCAATCCACAAGAAATGTGGTAGTTGCATTTGGTACACTATTTAATCAAATCCAACTTACGAAAAAAGATAATAGTGGTAATGTAATTCAAACCATGAAAGTGCCTCTTGCGTATGGGCCTAAACAGAAGTGGTTATCTAGACTTACAGAAGATCCAAACCTTAATAAAAAGGTGGCAGTCACATTACCAAGAATTGGTTTTGAGATTTCTGGGATGACATACGACTCAACCAGAAAACTTAATAAAGTTATGAAGGTTAAAAAGGTTGCAGATGGAACTGATGCAGAACAAGTTAAATCTGGTTTTATGCCTGTTCCTTACAATATTAATTTTGAATTATATATACTTTCAAAGAATTCTGACGATGCACTTCAAATTGTAGAACAGTTTCTTCCATACTTTCAACCAGAGTATACAGTAACAATGAGGGAAGTTCCAGAATTAGAAATAATTCGTGATGTTCCTATTGTGTTAAATAGTATTAATTATGAAGATGATTATGAAGGTGAATTTACAAGTAGAAGGAGTATTATCTACACTTTGTCTTTTACTGCAAAGTACTACTTGTACGGCCCAGTAACGTCTTCAAATGTTATTCGCTCTGTACAAGTTGATCAGTATGCAGACATGCCTGTTAATTCACCTAAGAGAGAACAAAGATATTCAGTTACTCCAACACCAAATTCAGTTGCAGCTACTGACTTTGACCCAGATGATGATAATTTTGGATTTAATGAAACAACAAGTTTCTTTGAAGATGCAAAAGAATATAATCCAGTAACGGGTCAAGATGAATAAATAGTAAAAAGAAATAAGGATAAAAGAAAATGCCAATTAGAAAACCAGTAGCTGGAGTAGGTTTCTTCCAAGGAGAAAGTGGAGCCAGAGGTGATACCACAAATGGTAAAGGTGATATTTTTCGTGTAAATGAATCAGTTCTAAACACTAGTGTGACTATTGCTGCTGGTGAAAATGCATCATGCGCTGGGCCTTTGACTGTATCTACAACTGGAACTGTTAACTTAACTGTTAATGGTGACTTGACGATTGTATAGGAGAGAGACATGGGTTCAACATTAACAGTAGATAATATCTTAGGTGCGACAGCAGCTTCAAGTGTGGTGATACCAAACCATGTTCTTCAGTTTGTATATAATACGCCCGCTTCTGGTCAAACAATGACAAATGTTACATCTCAAACCAGTATAACTCTAAACGCCTCAACTACAAGAGGAACAGCAACTTGTAGTGTTACTAGAAAAGATGCAAACTCTTTCTTTATAGTGAGAATTGGATTCACAGCAGCAAGAGCTTCAACTGCTGGGGAAATGAGATGTGGTTATAGAATTGGTTCTGGTTCTGATGTAGTAGCATATTTTAAAGATGGTACATCTTGGGAAAGATGTGACGGAGAATTTAAAGATACAACAACTGGTTCGGTAGGTGATGTCCTTTCGTTTCAATCAGTTTTGTCAACCACTGGTGGTGCAAATAGTTACGTTCGGCACGTTATGATGAGTGTTATGGAGGTTGCACAATGAGTACTTTATTCGTAAATAATCTAAACACTGCAAGTGGTACAACGATTACAGTTCCTACTGGTAAACAAATAATTGGAACTGACACTAATTCTATCAAAGCGCCTGGAATGGTTATTCAATCTGTACATTCAGATACGTCAACTTGGACTCCAAGAGCTACTACTACATCAACGTCTTATACTTCATCTGGTCATACATTAGCAATTACACCGAAATATAGTAATAGTATACTTCTTCATAGTTATCTTGTTTCAGCACATAACAATACTGCTGGTTCATATTCCTATGTTGTTCTTAATAAGTCTGGTGTTGGAAATTTAATGGATACAGAATCAGCAAATGGTGGTAAGCAAGCTTGGTCATGTCAAGGTATTACTAATATTAAAGATATAGCTGGAACTACAAATGCAATAACGTACACAATGCATTTTAGAGCTGGTTCCACTGGCACATCATATCTTGGTTGGTCTAGTAGTTTTTCTAATCAAAACTCTTGTAGTTGGTCTATAATAGAAATCGCACAGTAAGGAAATAGGACATGGCATCAACATTAAAAGTAAATACAATTCAACATACTGGTGGTACGTCTGCATTGACTATTGATAGTGCTGGAACAATAGACTTTCCTGTTAATAATAATATTACAATATTTGGATTGACTACGCAGACTGCTATTACTTCTACATCATTATCAACTTTAACTGGTTGGACAAAATTTAATAGTCAATCTGTACATGGGTTTAAACCATATGGTTCTACAATCAATGAAAGTAGTGGATATTTTGCACCAGTTAAACTTGGTCTTTATAAACTTGAATTAGATTTGCATATCTTTCGTGGCAGTTCGCCTAGTGCAAGGTGGTTTCAAGCTGATTTAGAATTTACTCCAAACGGTGGAAGTGTAATTGCTGGTGACGTTTATGATAACGTACCATATAGTAATAGTGATACAACTTATCACCTACTTCATAGACATAAATATTATAACTTTAATCATGCTAATGATAAGGTGCGTGTAAGGGTAGCTGCAAGTAATAATGTTACTATTAAAGCTTCTGGTGCTTCAGACTTTGATTCACAATTAGTGTTTAGGTGGGTTGCACCGCCAGTAGCGTAAAAAAAGAATTATAAATAACAGAAAGAATTTTATTAATTAGGAGAAAATAAAATGGCAACAACAGCTTCAGAAGCATTAAGTGAACTTGGAATTACTGAGTGGGTCTTGCGTGGCGAACCTACAAAGGAAGACGAGTTCAAAGAAATGTTCAGAAAAGTTACTGGTTCAGATTCAAGTGGTTCTGCAATTGAATCTTCTGACCCTTCAGAATGGGGTGTAACTTGGAAACAATTATCAGACAAAATGAAGGCAATGGATGATGCAGCACCTATGAATGAACTTCGTATACAACGAAATGCAAAATTAGCAGAGACAGATTTCTATGCTCTCTCTGATGTAACAATGTCAAGTGATATGGCAGATTATCGTGATGATCTTCGTGATTTGCCTGCATCTGCGAAACCAACTTTAACAGATGGTGTACTTGGTAACGTGACTTGGCCTACAAAACCGTAATTGTATGAAATGTCAAATCAAACTGATATTCTAGATAATGTTCTTGGTATTACAGATGTTGTGGAAACAACTACTAAAAGTGTAACACCACCAAAACCTGTTCTTGTTCCTAAAACAGAAAACAATGAACAGGATATAGATAATGATTATAAATATCAACGAGAGAATTTTTACAATCTGATTGAAAGAGGACAAGATGCAATTGATGGTATTCTAGACCTCGCAAGAGAATCAGAACACCCTAGAAGCTATGAAGTTGCTGGGAATTTAATAAAACAGGTTGCAGACGTAACAGAAAAACTTGGTGATTTACAAGAGAAGATGAAGAAACTAAAAGAAGTTCCTAGTTCTGCACCAAAGAATGTAACGAATGCATTGTTTGTTGGTTCAACAGCTGAACTACAAAAGATGTTAAAAGGAAAAGAATAATGCCACTAACAAGAGCTAATAATGTTGGTGTAGCACTTGAAGGAATTGATGTTCCGACAGGTACAACTGCACAAAGAGAAGGTTCACCAGCACAAGGTGTACTAAGATTTAACACAACCGACACTGCATTTGAAGGTTACAACGGTGGTAATTGGACATCTGTAGGTGGTGGTGCAACTGGTGGTGGTTCTGATGCAGTTTTTTATCTAAATGACCAGACGGTAACTACAGACTTTACAATTGCGGCAAATCAGAATGCTGTAAGTGCAGGCGAGATTACAATCGCTAATGGAATTACAGTTACAATCTCTGGCGAACTTTCGGTGGTATAGATATGAGTAAACTTACAGTCACAACAATAGCTGGTGTAACATCTGGTGCAGATGCAAACAAAGTCAAGATTGAATCTGGACACACTCTTGAATCTGAAAATGTTACAGTTAGTGGCACTTCTACATTTGAAAAAAGTATAAGTGTTGGAACTACTACTAATCTTATTTCAAACGGTGATTTTACTACTAACACTACTGGTTGGACTGCAACTGGTTCAGCTATTGCGATTAGTTCTGGAGCACTTCAAATAACACCCAACAGTGGTGTTAACGGTTTTGCAAACCAACAAGTAGATAATCTTGTTATTGGTAGAAGTTATATTGCATCTGTTGTTGTCACACAAGATGCTGGTGCATTATCTAGATTGTACATAGGTACATCTGCAAACGGAAATCAAACTGTTAATAGTGTAAACTTAGGTACTGGTACTCATTCTTTTACTTTTGTTGCAACAGCAACTACTCACCACTTTGCACTTGTTGTCGGTGGTGGTACTGGACAAGTTACAAAATTTGATGCCGCTAGACTTACTGAAGCAAGTAAAATTTCTTTTCCAGCAATAACTGGTACTGCTCCAGAAATAAAACAAGGTACTACAGTTAATGATTTTGCAATTGCTACTAATTCACTCAATAGAGTAAACGTAGATGTAAGTGGTCGTGTAACTATGCCGGCGCAACCATCTTTTTCTGCATCTTATACTGGTACTAATGGTTTTGCAGACCCAATTAGTGGTGAGGTAAATGTACCTTTTAATACAACTTCCGTCCATCCCAATAATCATAATATCGGCAATCATTATAATACTTCAAATTTTAGATTTACTGCCCCAGTTGCTGGAAGCTACGTTTTTCTTGTACATATGGGTCATTTGTATATGGCTGCGAATGAACACGCAGTTGGGGAGATAAGAAAAAATGGAACACGATTTGCTTATAATTATATCCAACCCACTGCAAATGGTTATGATTGTCTAAATCTGGCATTTATAATAAATTTAGCGGTAAATGATTATGTTAATGTTACTATGGGTGGAACTGGACAATATTATAAAGGGCCATCAGAAATGGCTTTTGCTGGACACTTATTAGGATAAAATAAATAGTTAGAATTAAATAGGAGACTATAAAATGGCAGAAATTAAAGTGACAGTATCAGACACACAAGTAAAGTGTCTTGAGTATGCAGCTGTGTCAGTTCAAGAATGGTGTGATAATGCAATTCACAATCGTGCTCGTATTGCACAAGAAGAAATTATTGCATCTCTAGTTTCACATTGTAATGCAAATGATATTGCAATTGCAACTGGTGCTGATGCACAGGTAACTCAAGCGTTTGAACTGAAAGTTGTTGATACTGCAAAGAATGTATTTGACAATGAAGAAATACCAGAAGTACCTTCGGAATAAGATTATAGGGAAATAGTTAAATGAGCTCTAAGATAAAAGTAGATACGATTGAAAATGTTGCTGGTTCTGGAAATGTAAGTCTAGGGTCTGGACATAATCTTGTGGTGCCTGGTGACCTTACAGTAGACACTTCAACACTAAAAGTAGATAGTTCTAATAACAGAGTAGGCGTTGGAACTGCAAGCCCAACCTCTGACCTTCATGTAAGTGGTGGTGCTGGCGCTAATCTTGCAATTCAATCATCTGCTGGTTCTCATTGGAGATTGGGTGATGCAGTTGGTTCTACTAATGGATATTTTGTTCTTCGTGACCACACAAATTCAGCAAATAGAATTACTGTCAACAACCAAGGATACGTTGGCATTAACACAGGCTCACCTACAACAGCTCTTGATGTAACTAGGGCGGCTGGAGCAAATTATGTAGCACATTTTCAAAATACAACAAATGGAAGTCCATATTGTCTTGCCATCAAAGATGCTCCTAGTGGTGCAAATGGTTATCCATTATTGCAAGTAACAAATGCTGCTGGAAGTGTTAATTGGTTTAGAGTTAATAGTGGAAACGGTTATGTTGTTTCTACTGGAATATACAGTCAGTCAGCATCAGATAGTGCGAATGTTGTAGTTGATGGTTCTGGAAATGTTTATCGTGCGACATCAGCTTTAAAGTATAAAAAAGATGTTCGTGATATTGAAAGTATAGACATAGATAGATTTAGACCTGTTCGTTTTAAATCTGCAAATCCAAGAAATGATGATGAAATAACAAAAGAATATTTTGGTTTTATTGCTGATGAAGTGCATGATGATGGTATAACAGAACTTGTTACATATGGTGTAAACTCAGAAACAGAAAAAAAAGAAGTCGAGGGATTTAATTATGATAGGATGACTGTTATTTTAACAAAAGTGGTTCAAGAACAAAAGGCAACGATTAACGCACTTGAAGCTAGAGTCAAAGAGTTGGAGAGTAAATAATGTCAAAAGTAAGAGTAGATGAACTTGCAACAAGAACTGGTTCTGGTAATATTACTGTAAGTAATGATCTTGCAACTGCTAATATAACTACTGGTAATACATCAATAGTAACTGGTGGAAGATTTATTTCTAGTCAAGTTAGTAATGACCCTTGGTTAAAAGGTGTTAATTCTAGTAACACTGAAACATCATACATAAAAAAAGACGGACAAATTTATTCTGCTTTTGGTATTAGTTTAGGTGGAACTGGTGCAGCTAATACGTTAGACGATTATGAAGAAGGCACTTTTACACCTCAAGTTTTAAATGGTTGGGGTGTTACTAGTCCTACATACAGTTATAATCTTGGTTATTACACTAAAATAGGTGATCTTGTTTACATACGTTGTCAAATAGTTTTATCAGGTGGCAGTATAAACGGTAATCAATTAAAGATTTATGGTTTTCCATTTACACCTCTAGCTATAGATTCTGCTTGCACAGGATATTTTTCTACTGCAAGCTCTAATGCAGAAAATGCTTTTTTACAAATCGTTGGTTCTAGCACTATTTTTGCTTTTCAGTATCGAACTAATACTGGATTAACATCTTTTGATGGAACTTTTGCTGGTTCTGGTTTTAATTTTATAATGAGCGGAATGTATAAAACATCATAACACCCTAGTCGGAGGCTAGGTAGTCAGTCCACAGCCATAAAGGAGATAAACAATGGCATTAACAGAAGAAACAGTACAAGACAAAATCGAGATAGTCGGTGACTTCAAGCACATACAAGTGCGTACAGCTACCGTTATCAAGAAAGATGGTGTTGAGATTAGCAGAGTATTCTCTCGTCATGTCGTAGCACCAGATGCTGATACGTCAGGCGAGAGCGATGATGTAAAAGCTATTGCTACACAGGTACATACTGATGCAGTCAAAACTGCTTATGCAAAACATCTAAAGGACTCAGCACCAGAGTAATAAATATCTGAATGTCAAATTATGAGCACTATCTTGGAAACCCACTACTAAAAAAATCTAATGTTCCAGTAAACTGGACAAAAGAGAATATTTTAGAATATCAAAAGTGTATGGA
>Ga0181395_1000752_pt1 | contig 13475 bp, 17 predicted proteins | sample 18SPOviralmetaG_FD_130124 | JGI IMG/M metagenome (GOLD analysis project Ga0181395, IMG submission 130124) | Marine viral communities from the oligotrophic San Pedro Time Series (SPOT) site, San Pedro Channel, CA, USA - 18 SPOT_SRF_2010-12-16 | ecosystem: Environmental > Aquatic > Marine > Strait...
ATTCAATATATCCAGGTGTCTGAGAATGTGAACCATAATCAGGCATTCTTAACTCCTAAACCTTGAGGTTGTGGTATAATCAATTGAACCAGTAGAACCTGATACGGCAATCGTATCAATCTCAGGAGTAATCACAACACCTGCTGCAGTAATACTTAAGAGTTGATCTCTCTTCGGTGCAATATCAAGTGAATTTGGTTTAACTGATATCTTAATTGTTGGTGAACCGTGTGCAGCGAATTGATTTAAAACAACTACACCTGTTGTTGGATTTACTGTACCACAATTGGGTAATACTTTTGTTTCTACACCATTTACAATTCTGAAAAGATATACTTGTCTCTCTACTGAACCATCAACTGCTTCATCTCCAAAATAATGTAGATCTGAATTCGCATCGATTTTAAATCCTGAACTTGTGATAACAGAATCAGTAGAAGAACCACTTACATAGAAAGAACCTGTGAAGTTCAGAGTATGATTATTCGATGCCAAAGCCGTAGCACCTACAATACTTTTATGCATGAATGGGCGAACGGTCGAGTTCTGTATTGATGGATCCGCAGAATCAATTGCTTTGAGTAATTGTGAATGCCTAAATACACCATCGAATTTGTTTAGATTATTAAAAGAGTAATCATCAATTGTATCTCGAACAACCGCGGTTAATTCTACCGGACTTCTATCTGTGAGGTTGTTATTATATTTAAAGAATACATCGAGATCGAGATATGTAAAGTTAGGATCTACAATATAAGGTGTTATACTTACCACGTTCTTACCCTTTAGAACATTACCAGTAATCTCTGCCTTCTGTGATGTGGTTAATGTTTCTGCAAGAATTGGTTTAATACAAATATAGATCGCACCATAATCAGGTGGATCATTGTCTTCACCACCCCATGTAGAGATCGCGTCAATATCAGAGAATTCTTTTTGTATGATTGCACGATAATCATCAGAGGTAACCGCACGATTCTGAGAAGTAAATGTTAACGGAGCATTATATCGTATGGACTCGATTGTTTCTTGAAGTACACCACCCGTTGCCGCAGAGACAAGAGTAACAGAGGTCGGTGTATATCCACCGATATTATCCGAACCACTGAATGTCTTGGCACCATTTGCTTCTGGTCCGTTTGTATGAATGTAATCGAGTGTTACGACATTATTGTTTGTTGGTTTAAAACCTGTAATACCATCACCAAAATAGATCTCATAGTATTCGTTTGAATTTTCTTGTAGATGAAATATCTTTGAGGTAGAGATCACGTTCAGAAGTGTCGAAAATTTAGAGTAGATATCGAACGACGTTGAATCCTGATTAGCCTGTACACGAACACGTAATGTAGAAGTATCTACGTCCTTGTCAGAGATCTGAAATTTCTGAGTAGCGATATCATTATCCACACGAAACTTCAGTGTCTTATATGTACCTTCTACAATTGCCACATTCGTAAAGTTATATTTCTGATCTGATCCGGCAATCGTTCCTGTTTTAATGGCACTCTGTGTTTCAAGTACTACGAAACTATATTCAACTCCATCTGTAAGGGAAGTCAGCTTGGCACCACGCGGAAGGGATAAGGAGGTAGGCGCGCCGGCGGTATCACCAATCGCTACCTCAATGTTTACAACTGCTCTCGCACCTAACTGAGAACGAGGAGTATATCCAAGTAGATTCGCACGAGATACAACATTACCACGTATCTGAGCACTATCAAGAAAGGCTTCGTTTAATGCAAAGTGTGCAGCCATGGCATTGTAATGTGTATTATATGATAGAACATCTAGGAGTACGGATAGACCGGATCCATCAAAATCATAATCATTAAATGTAGATTGTGTTTGGAGATAGTTCTTGAGATTCAGTTTAATCTGATCGAAGTCTAACTCTGTTACTTTTAAATTTGTTGCCATGTTGTTTACCTTTTATGTATTCATACCCGGGGAAAAAAATTCCCGGGAAAAAATTTTATCTTAATCTCCTGAGAATCAACTCCACCTTCTCCTCGGCCAGGGAAGAAATAATCTGGAACGAAACTGTAATTTTAAACGCATTCCCTTGGGACGCTTCCTGTATGTCTATCACCGGCGAGCTAATTCTTGGTTCGTGATCTGAAAGTACTTGTTGAATACCTTCTCTCAGCTGCACACGTGTTAGGACATCATTCGGTTCAAATAATAAACCTCTTAGATTAGCACCTAATGTATGCTGAAAGGGACGCTCATAGAAGTTAGATCTTAATAGATTCTTTACTGCATTCTTAATCGCTGCATCGTCCTTGAGTATACTGATATCCTTTGTTACCTTATTCAGATGTAGGGATAGATCGAGATCAGCAAACCCTTTCTTTCGGGATACCTGATTAGAGGATCCTCCGCTTCTACTGTTAATGTTTAATGATGCCATGTATCTATTTATATCCTTTACTATGTACTTTTACTCTATTATATGGTATAATTAATCAGGCGTACTGGTCTTATTACCATCGCCCTGCTCTGTATGTGTATGTGTTCCGAGTGTTGCACCACTATCTGTTATAGTATCTGATGCTACGATTGTGCTTGCATTTGTTTGAGCCCCAGTTACAGCCAATGTATTCTGGAGCGTAGTGGCATCGCTCACAGAGAGCGTACCGGTGATGCTCGTATTTCCATCTAATGTTATAACATCGTTCGAAGAATCTATGCTGATGGTGCCATCCCTGTGCATCGTCAGAGTACTCCCGGACATATGTGTTACAATAATCTGTTCAACCGGAAAGGTATCATCTAGCTCTATTGTATGCCCGCTCTCGGTCTGTATTACCTGTTTAGTAGTAGAACGATCTCTTGCCAGGACGGGCATGTCCAAGCCAGGCTGGGTAGGGTATACGCCGGTGAATCCCTTGCTCTTATCAGGTAATTCTTCCACCTGAGAGGCGATTGAACCCATTATAAGAGGATCCTGAGCACTGGGACCATCTCGAAAGAACCCTACAACCCATGAACCCGGCAATAAGCGATGATTTATTCCTATACCCTGTACACCCGCTGAGGTTGTTGGACCCATCACTGTGGCCCATGGTAGATCATCTGTCTTTATAATCTTCTTATCATCTGTATGGTAACCAAAGCATCGAACCTTTACTCGCCCTAGGTTGGTATCATCTGATATATCTTCTACCACACCGGTAAACCAAACGAATTGGCCTCCGATAAACTGATCTTCTTCTCTATTCATATTCTTATTTACCTCGGTCCATTTTAGTGCACGGTATTCGTCGATCAGCGGAAGCCTTAGTTTTCCTTACCCTCGGTTCTGCTGTTCTATGTACAAAATCATCCCGTTTTTTTTCTAAACTTGAATATGGTACAAGAAAATCAAGAGAATTCCAAAAAAAATCCCCTCCTCTCTGTAGATATTCGTATAATTTAAAAAAATATTTCATTATATTACCTTCCCATCTATATCCGTATCACTACTATCTTTCTGTATTGTTAAAACCATCTCATATTGCGTTCCAAACTGATGTAATATGTTGGTGATCATATATTTACCACCCAATAACTTATCTTTTAATCCTGTTGCATCTGTTCCTAATGATTTGGGTATAATGATACGTATAATTTTACCTACCGATATCTCATAATCTCCCGCTACTGTGATTTCTTGTGTCATTGTTTCTAAATTTTCTTTCTGCGCTTCGCTATTCAATAATGTAGGTGCTGCGGGTGCGTGGTAGTTACTTAGGTTATACGCGTTTTCATTCAACGAGAGAAAATGATGATACGAATCCTTACCTTGATTATACTTTATTCCATCTATTTCTGCTTCTTTACTGAACGGAATGTTCGAATTTAATTTTTTTGGTTTATTTATCTCATAATCATATATCAGTTTAGAATATTTTTTTGTACTGAGATCGAGTGTATGCATTGTCGAAGCATATGCACCAGCGGATACTGATACCAACTTCGATAGATTCAATGTTGAACGTAGTTTTGTGATTCTTTCTTGTATTTCTTTATAATATTCTTCTGTTCCTTCTGTTTCACTATATCCGATTCTCTGATTATAATCACGATACACATCTTCATTGATTAAATTTTCGTAACTATTAAAATTTATTCCATCCTTCGCTGTTTCATAGAAATAATACTGTGTTTTATTATCAAAACTATTACGTAATAACCAAGAAATAGCGTTCAATGGTCTTATATTCGGAAAAATACCTTGTACTATATCCTTTGTTTCTGTATTTATTTTCTTTATACGATGTGTTCCTCTCGGAAACGATCTTAATTTTAAATCTTTTCTACATATATCCTTTACAATACTACCAATTGAACCTTTAAACGGTCTCGATAGCTTTTTAATTGAGTTAATGTACATATGTTCGGAAAAACATTCGATCTGATATCTTGTCATACCAGGTTTTACACGTTCAAAATTATTTATTTCTACAATAAACACTTCAAAGATAAATCTTTTTTTCTTTTTATTATTTTTTTTCAGTTCGGTGTGTTTAATTCTTAATCGTATACGTTCATTACCAGCGATTAATGTATTTTCTAGAAAATTAATTGAATCTTCGATACGTATTGATACTTTCATTGAAGATTTATATAAACTTTCTTCAATCTGTATACCCGTTACGAGATCATTTATAAGAAATTTCTTACCAGAATTGGTATAAAGAGAACATTCTTGTAATTGATACGAAGAAGGTAATACGGATGCTGATCCGTCTCCTGCTATAGCTGAATTAAATTCACTCATTGATTAACTCTTCAAAATCTTCAGCAAATTGTTCAATATATTTCGGTGCAATCACACGTATTCTTGATCTTTCGGAGTTTAATTCTTCCATATATGCTTGATTTGTAACATAGGATATTGATGTCATCGGTAATAAATCAAGAGGTAATTGTCCATCAGATGTGGTAAACGCTTCACTTAATGTAATTGGTCTTTTTTCCTCATCACCTGTTTCATAATAATGATGAGGAGCTTCACGATATGGCCACACACGATGTGTTGCAACTGAATGACCCGTTCTTTGACCATCTACGTTTTCTGTTACGTTATCACCATCTCCAAGGAATGCATTCCCATTATCAGTTGAATTCAATGTAGTGTTTTGTTTAACGATTATTTGATTTAAATCTAAATCTCTCTTCACAAAAGTTGCTCTAGCACCTGATTGTGATCCTAATACTTGTTCATTTAATTCAAATTGATTTACAATTGAATTTTGAAATGATGTTAATCCTAAATCGGTATTAAATGTTGTTCTTGGAAACGTAGAAATAGCATATCCACTGAATTCAACGTTTAAATATTCTTGTAAATCTTCTTGTGACATTGGCCATACTGACATTCCATCATGTAAATGATCGTTAACAATAAAAAATGTCCAGTAATAATCTGATGTACCGTATAAACGATAAGACATTCTATCTGGTCTTTCACCATTTCGTATTTGAACGTTATTATATATTGCAGCATTATCCATAGAAGAACCTTCTACTCTTACTGAACGATATATATCTACAACATTTTGTAGTACTCCATCCATATTAAAATCATATGATTGTGTAGGGAATTGTTTAAAAAATGCCATTAGTCTGTTCCTCCAGTACTATCATCTAAATCTTGAGTTGCAGCTTTTCCATCTGCATCTGATTTAGTATATTGATAATGATAATCTAAAGAATTATTTCCTGGTGTATATAAATCATCTTGTGTAAGCACTTTTGCTTCAGTAAACGATAGTTTTATTGATTGTTCAACAGGAGAACCATCAGCATGAAACATATTTCCGCTATCGTTAAATGTAGTATCTAATCCTGTACAATAACAATCTTGAATAAACGGTAAATATGTGTTTCTTTCTTCACCCATCATAAATATAATTCTAAATTTTGGTGGATATTTTACTGTTAATTGACCTGCTTTTGCTGCATACATGTTTTTTCTAAACCAGTTTTCAATATTTTTAGCTTCTTTTGCTTCATCTTGTGATTCAGAAATTAATTGAAAATCAAATGAGAATGTACGAATTGCCATATTATCAAATGCCATATTTGTAAAGGGATTTGCTGCTAATCCTGAAGCCATCATTTTTTCCGTAGCTGCAGCTTCAGCTGTACCACCAAATTTCTTTGCAAAATTTAACATTCCAACCATTGCATCTTCTGTTGATAATTTATTTGATTCACCAACTCCAAGTTCAGCTCCTAATGCTCTTGCTGCTTTATTTGAACCTAAATCCACACCGCTATATGATGCACCATCTGTAACTCCAAGTGCTTTAGGCATATACATAAAACACATCTCTCCTGCATCAGGATTATTTAAGTGAATTGTTTTAAATGCTACGTAGTTTACACCGTTTTCGATCTGTTCTGAGAGATCGAATGGAAAATTTAATCTTGCTGCCATTGTTTATTCCTATTGATTTAAGAAATTCAATCTCGAAATACGAGATGAATTCGGTGCTAATGTGTTAAATGTTGTCATTGATGATGAACTTCCGCCCATTGCCATATTGATTGCACCTTTTGCTTTATCATCAACATCTGGTCGACCTGCTGCATCAGCTTGGGCTTTTGCATTCGCAGCTGATGAACTTATCATCGCTTGACCATCTGCTGTTTGTTTTCCTTCTATACCCACAACTTTATCAGATGAGATATTGTTTATTAATTTTTCTCTTTCAATCTTCTTAAAGCCCATCATTGCTCTAAATTTATCAACTTCTTCTTGTTTTTTCAGTTCATCATCTGATGGACCTTGAACCTCTATATCCACAGTTAGATCTGCACCTTCCATAGCTGCTTTTTGTTCGGCTTCTTCTTCTAATTTTTTCTGTTCTTCAGCAGCTTTTTCTTCATCTTTTTTGATCTTTTTAAGTCGAGCTTCTGTTTTAGCAGTTTCGGCATTATTGGTTTTCATTTCCTCCATCTGAGGCATTTCTATTTCAAAACCAAACCATTTTGCAACCTTTTCGATGAATCCCATTATCACATTTGCAATTCTAATAAACACATTTCCAACGTGTGCAAATCCATCTTTTACATATCCCCAAGCTATGAAAATTAGATCCATAACAGAACCAACTCCCATTGCATCTCTTAATTTTGTCATTAAGAATGCAAATACTCCAATCGCTGCAGCAATTGCTAATCCAATTGCAATAACAGGTGCTAATGGAATAAGAGCAGCACTAAACATAGCTAAAACTCCTCCACCAGCTACAGCATTTGCAGTAGCTGCACCCATTATAAGACCTCTTAAAATCAAGAATCCTTTTCTCATAATTGTTAAGAATTTACCTATACCTTTTGCAATGTTTCCAATTCTAAGGAATCCACGTAAAATATTTGGTAAAAATATAATTGCTAAACCAGTTAATGCTAATGCAATTGGTCCTAAATTATCTTTAACCATTTGCAATTTAGTTTCCATATCACCAGATATAAAATCTTTTATACCTTGAATAATATTTCTAACAATTTCTAAACCTGATTTAATTGCTTCGAACAAAGTTTCAGGATCCATAAACAATAATGCAAGAGTACCGAGAACCGCAACTATACCTCCACCTTTCAGTAGATTATTTCTCATACCCTCTAAATTGTCTGCAGAACGATTGATACCTTGTTCCATACGTCCCCAAAGACCAGCCATTTTTTCTGCTTCTGCTTTCTTTTCTCTTCGTCCTTCTTCATCATCAGCAGCTTTAGATAATTCGTTTAATTGAAGTTGAGCACTACGTTTTTCATCGTCAGTACCAGTTTCGGTAATTTTTATTAAATCATTAAACCTCGTAGACATTTCAATTGAAGCTTCGTTTGCATCTACATTAGTAAATGCATTCATGTCTCGAAGTTTAGCAGCTAGATTTGCATTATTTGCCTCATCTACAGCTCCAGCTTTTCCTTCTTGCATCTGATCTGCAAGAAATCTAATACTTCCTTCTTTATTTCGAGCTTCTTCTTTATCTAAACGTCTATTTAAACGATCATCTTGTTTCTTTTGACGATCTTCAAAAGATGTATTATTTCTAGCACGATCATCTGCTTCTGCTTGTTTTCTCTTATCTAATTCTGCTTTAGCTTCTGTTCTTTTTGTTTCTCTATCTGCTTTATCATCATCTAGTTTTTTCTTACGAGCTGCAGCAATATCTTTTTTCTTTTGATCAGCTTCTTTTTTATCAGCTTCAGCTTTTGCTTTACGCGCTGCTTCAGCAGCATCATCTTTAATTTTTTGTGCTTTTTTCTCTTCTTTTAAAGCATCAGCTGATGCTTTTTTCTCTTCTTTTAAAGCATTAGCACGACCTTGCAAGTCTTTTTTAGCTTGTTCTGATGCAGCTTTACGTTCTGCTCTTTCCGCTTCAATAATCTGTTTTTTTGTAAGATCGGCCATTGCTTATTTCCTAGTTAGGGTTAGTATCTCCATGCTCTTTCGCAGCACTTGATGTATATAGACCAAACCATGCAGCACCAGCACCTACAAGTACTGATATCAGACCTGATTGTTCTAATGAAGGTTCAGCTAAGTCCATAAACCAAAAAGTTGCATAGTATAATAAGTACATGTATATTCCTAAGAACGCTCTTGGTATAATTCTCCATGCATCAAATGTTTTTGCTAAATAAACCCATTTTTGCCAAGGATTCTTTCTATCCTCTTGTGTTAATTCAAATATTTCTTGTTTCAAGTCACCGATTTCAGAAACCATACTCATAAACTTTTTAAGGTCTATTTCTACTTCGTTTCTTGACATATCACCTTGAAATTTATCTTGATCAGCCATTTTTAATTCCTCTAATTTTTCATTTTACGGTTTTGTTTTTCAATCCGTTCGTTTTCTTCTTTAATCCACTGTTGGAGCAATGATACATATATTTCACGTTCCCACGGCAGCATGCTATTGAGCTCTGTCAAACTATAACCATGATGCTGCATCATCGCGAAGTTAGTCTTATAATGATTAACTAGGCTGTCGTGAGAGAGGCTTATGTAAAAAAACTTGCTAAGCCTTTTAGCTCTACTTCTCTCGGTTTATTACATAAACTACACGTAATAGTTTGTGTATGCACCATCGTTGGAAGGTCATTCAAGAACTCCGTTAATTGGGCATATTGTGCAGAATTTAAACTTTCTAGAAAATAAATCAAATCTTCATGTGGAGTATCTTTTGCTAAATGCATTTCTTCTCCATCATATATTGCAATAATTAATCTTGCAAACATTTCAGATGCACCTTCAATAGTAGCTAATTTTTCTTCATCAATAGATTCGAGATCTACAATGTTGGGAAATCTAGCTTCTATTTTAACATCATCTGTTAATGCTATCATATTATTATCATGCATAACAGGTGGTTTTATATCATCCACTTTTATTTCACAAGGTATACTTCCTTTACAGTTTTTATCCTCACACTTTATATCTACTTCTATTATTTCTCCAACTGATTTTGCTCTCATTTGTAAAAATAAATATTCGATGTCAAACATTGCCAATGTACTAACATCAATTTCATCAAAAACACATACTTCTATGATTTCTGATACTGCTTTTAGCACTTGTTTTTGGTCCTGAGACTCGAGTGCCATCATTAAGATCTTTTCCTCTTTTACAAGGTAAGGTCTATATTCTACTTCTTGTCCAGTTGACGGAATTGTCAAACTAAAACGAGAAGAATTCAGTTGCGGTAACGCCATAATATTTTTCTCCTAAATAATTATATATTGTCAAGTAAATCTGCTGTGTTTTGTATTTGATCTAATACACTACTTCCAGCTGATTTTAATGATTCTACTAAATCTTCTTCTACATATTTATCATATGCAAAATTGATTGTTAAATCTTGATCTCCCGAGCTTTCAATACTCGAAAAACCGATTTCACCAATACTTATGGGATAAGCATTTATTAGCTTACATCCATAAATTGGAATTCCTTTTTGATTGACTTGTTGTATAACAATGTCAGTACAATAATCTGCTTTATAACCTACTCGATATGTTTCACTATCTACTACTGTTGACATCCAATTGTCAAACAGTGTTCTCATATAGTAATCATTTGTCAATATAAATGTCATTGAGACATCACTATCGATATAATCGTAAGGTATTTTCATTGATTGTTTTCCAACTGTTTTATCTGTAGTTGAAATTGAACGTCCTGGTAGAGATACTGTTTTACATAATAGTGTTATATCTCTTGGATCGTTGATTAAATTGCCTAATCCACCACCCGAGGCTAAAGTTCCGAGTAATACTCCAGGATCTTTATTAACTAATGAAGCTTTTGGTGGTGTAAAAAACACTTGAAATCGATTATTTGTGGCTAAACCACCCTTTTTACCGATTACTGATTTTAAATTTTCTATATCTAACATTTATGCCTCAGCGTATATTTTTCTAGAATATCTCCAAACACTATCTTTGGAAACTTTCTCGAATTGTTCTGTTGGTAAGAATATTGCGATCTCCCAATCGGGCATCGGAACTCTTACAAATTGTGACTTAACATGTGAATTCAAATAATGCTTATAACATGGTTTAAATTCTTTAAATTTCTTTACTCCATCTAACAAATTAAATCTTAATTTAGCTAATCTTGTATCATTTCCCACCTTACTTGGTGCTAATGCAAGCAACTCATCTAAAAACCTTGCGCGTACGACAGGTGATAGATAATGTAAATTCAATCCATAAAATCCACCAGGTGCAGGTTGTACTGCAATCGTAAGAGGAAATCTATCATAATATGGTAAAGTTGCTTTATGTTTTGGATCATAAAAATACATATACATATTTCCTGCAACATACTTAGATGCAGGATCCAAAGCTTCATCCTTCATAACTTTTTTAGGGGTTACAGCTCCAAGCTTTTTAACCTCTTTCTTAAACCAATTTTTTGCAGCATCAGTTCTCAGTGATATACTGTTTCTCGATGCTCCTGCTTGTAATGTATCAAATAAACTAGCCATAGATCTATTTATATCAACTCTTCAGTAGTTTGATACCTAAATTCTTTAATGTTTCTTCTGTCCATATCTGAAATTTCCATCCTTTTTTGTTCGCAAATTTATCTGCAGCTTTCCATTTATTTGTATTAACCACGTATGTAGAGATTTCTTTTATATATTTCTTTGTTTTTCTATTAGGAACCTTAGGTTTCATGGTTTGTTTCTTTGGTTTTATCTCAACCAAATACACTTCTTCGTTTTCCATAACAATTAATAGATCAACAAAATATCGATGTAATCTCTTATCTACATCGGATACGTATGGAATTACAATTTCTTCTGAATTCCAACCTTTAACTTTAGGATTATTTTCGCACCATTTGAAACATTGTCTTTCCCACAAGGATCTATATACCACATCTTTAGCATCTCCGATATACTTCTCTTTGTTTTTTATTTTATACTTACCTTTATAGCTCATAAATTTTACCTCTGATTCTATTTATAAGCAAAAAAAAGGACTCTGACGAGTCCTTATAAAACATCTTAAGAAGTGTCCTACTTAAAGGATCTCTCTCGTTTTTTAGCTAGAATTATGATTCTTTTGCAAGTTTTGCGAAATAACTAAGCGTATCATCATCGCTACCACCATCTTCCGATGGGATATCTGCAGCTGCTTCAACAAAATTTGTTGTTACTGCTGGAGCTGATGTTGGCATAGCTGGAGCTTCAACTGAGACTCCACCATCAATACCCAATACTCTATTCAATTTAGCTTTAAGCTCATCATAAGATTTGTATTGAGCAGGATCAGTAAACTCATTGAGTGAATGGAGTTTTCCATACAGCTCTTCAAGTCTAGTATCATCACCATCAAAGACAGCTGATACAGGTGAGAATTCAGACTTATCGTAATTAGTCCAACCTTCTACTTTTCTGATCTTGATTTTGAAGTCAGCACCTTCCCAAAAATCAAAAGGATTTATTGGGTTTTCGTCAGCGAATTGAGGTTGCATAATATCCATCACTTTATCAAAGATTTTCTTACCAAATTTATAAAGGAATACTTTCCCTTCATTCTCTGGATTAGCAGAATCTGAGACTACCATAATATTAGACACATGGTGTAACCTTCTTTTTCGATCACGCGCTGTTTGCTTATCTTCATCTCTACCAGTATTCCATAATTCTGAATTCATTTCTGAAACAGGATCTGGTTGATTAACAGAAGTAAGCGAGTTTTCGATATACCATAAACCATTCGGGCCTTTAAAGCCATGGTCCCAATATCGAACCCAAGGTAAATCTTCGCCTTCTTTCGCAGGCAAAAATCTAATAACAGCATAACCATTACCAGCTTTATCTTGAGTAGGTTTCCAGAAACGATCGTCAGCATATGACTTTGTTTCTGCTTTTGTTGAAACTGCTTCCGCAGCTTGTACGAGTTTGTCGATAGACGAGCTTCGCGAGCTCTTTAAATTTGCAAATGACATTGTATTTCTCCGTATTGCGTTATATTTACTGTATTATCCACTTTATTCATAATAATATATTCTTCATTATTTCTCTGCATGAACATGCTTGAAAATTAATGAAAGGTTCGTATTTCGTAACTTTCCGTTTTATACCTGGCCAAATAATGGTTTCGGTAATCTTCTTCGATTCACGATCAATAAACCCTAAGATTGCATTCAGAATTACTACTGTTTCCAGTGATATTTCTTCCTGCAACCAAAGTTTGATAATTATAGGATGTTGTCCATCTTTACTTTCTAGTATAGTGTCAAAGTTGTAATCGTTAACAACCATATAATTATCTATAGTATTTATATCTTTTTCAAAGCTATAATGTAAGGATTCATGAAACTTTTTCAGTTTCTTAAAATTCTTTTCACCTTCTTCATTTATCATATCACCGACGTAATTAACATCGTTTATAAAATTAGATACAAAATACATTTTTAATTCTTTACCATGATGTTTTGCCAACTTAGCAAAGAAAAACTTATCCTTCCTATTGAAGAATGATTTCGCTGATACATTTGATTTAAAATTATATTTAATAGCATCATACGAATCACTTTCAAAGTGAAGCTTTAAAGCATTGTAAAGTTTGTATGATTCGAATGGATCGGTCATACTGGTAACTTATTTCCTTGTTTTACTTTAATTAAATTCATATTCGAAGCTTCTGCTTCAATCTTTTGTTTGAGTGATGGAGATAATAACTTTTTAATATTACTATAATCCATTCCTCTGCTCTCAATGATGTGACTCATTGCATCTAAATAAGACATTTGACCTTTCGAAACAAGTTCTTCAACAGCAATATTGAAGCGTTTCTTTGTCATAATTTTATGTTCTAATACATCTGTCATTTATCAGATACCCTCACCAAGATACAATCTTTATTAATACGACCATTAGGAACACTGATCTTGGTTGTAAATGTTTCCCATAAGTTTTCTATTTGACGTTCAGTCTTACTCAATATTTGTG
>Ga0181395_1000755_pt1 | contig 13459 bp, 1 predicted proteins | sample 18SPOviralmetaG_FD_130124 | JGI IMG/M metagenome (GOLD analysis project Ga0181395, IMG submission 130124) | Marine viral communities from the oligotrophic San Pedro Time Series (SPOT) site, San Pedro Channel, CA, USA - 18 SPOT_SRF_2010-12-16 | ecosystem: Environmental > Aquatic > Marine > Strait...
AAGCTCATTGTTCTTTCCAATTTAAAGTATTTATATCGATCCCGGACCTACATTTCTAATGAATGCATGTTCAGGTGAAATTCCTGCAGCACTTAGGCTTGTACCGCTGTCGTTGTATGCTAAACGTAGTCCATCTCCATAATGTGAGAATTTTTCTAGCGTTGGAATACGTGTCGATGGTCCACTGTGTATTATAGTTGAGCCACCGGTGTGTGCTTTTGCACTTGTTCCTAATGTACCTCTTTTGCAATATAGTAGATTATTATTGTCTATTGCATCATATTCAATTCTTTCGCCATTTATATATACAACCCCGGGCTCTGTGGTTGGATTATCAAAGAACGTTGGACTTGTTGCTGGTATTGTAGTATCTGTTGCTGTTACGCTACTACTTAGTGTTGTTTTGTGAGCGTCATCAATAACATTACTGATCTGTATATCGTTGGGTTGATATATGCACATTCTAAATGCCCTAGTATTTGCATCATATGTACTACCATTAGCATTTGTTTGTACTGTTATTGCAATATTCTCTGTATAGTCTGTTGGTACAAGTTCTTCGCCCCAACCTTCTAGTGCAGGTTGTTGGAATACGTTTCCATTATAGTCGTATTCTAAATCTACTTGTTGTGTTGTAAACAATGAACTATCTACATTTTCAAGTGTGCTAGTAAAGTCGCCGCCTGTTAGTATTGTATCACCTTCCCAAGTTCTAGTGCTATGATCTTCATACTTTATAGTAATTTCACTGTTTCTACTTTGCTCTTCAATCTCTGTAGTTGTCGCTTCGCTGTATGTATTACTGTCCATACTGCTTAGTAACTTTGTATGGAAAGGTTTTACACTATTAACGAACTCTTCGACAGGGTCGATTGTATATGGATTGTATGTTTTCTTATTCAATAGTAATGGATGTTTTATCGCAAGATGTGTGTTGGTTGTTTTAAATGCAAAGTCGTCTGCTGTATTTTGTAATAGTGCAGTGAATAACATTTTAAACCATAACTTGTTATACTTGACCTGATGCTTGCCAATAAATATTTTCGTTCTAATCAAATCAAACAGTTTGCTAAGAACAATTTCACTACTACTATCAAAAGGAGTTACGTCAAATCCTTGTGCATCATATCCGTGTCCAAACTTTGGATTAAGCCATAATTCTTCACTAAGTTCTATTGTTGCTCTTTCTTTGAATACTAGCTTATCAGTACCTCCGATGAAATGATACATTTCACTTCGAGCTATTCCTGATAAACTAGATGTATCTTTAACCAATACATAACTTCCTTCTACTGGATCGCCAGCGTCTAAATATGCTTGTTTTGTTTCATATACTACGTCAGCTACAGTATTAGGGTTAAATCTAAATGTAACATTATTATTATCATCTCGTTCTACTAGGTGCCAATCTTTAAAAGCTACATAATCACTTACTTTATAATTTACAGTACCTTCAACAAATTCATGACTGAAAGCAGTCTCCCAATTATTCATTTCATCTATAACGTTTACTTCTCTTAACAATGAGTTTACAGTATAAACAAAGTTTTGTCTAGCCTCTTCTAGCTCTCTATACAAACTTTGTCTTGGTCTGATCTGATGTCCGTATCTATTAAATTTATGTAGCTTTAAGTTAGGAACAGGCTGATCTCTTCTTATGATAATGTCATTGGCTTCTGTACTATTATCTTCTTCAAAGTCGTAAATTCTATTCCAATGTGATGTATCACTGTCAGTACTAGGTTGATTATTAAGATTGCTGTCAACTCTACTGATGTAGTAATTATCTCCATCTTTAACTACTGCATCTGCTGCATATGAAGTGCTACCCGACCATGTTGTAAATAATTTTGTAATACTGTGTTTGTTAAATCCACACAAGCTATCACGTACTTTAATATGCAAGTACTCAGGGATAACACTTTGCGAGTCTGCTTCTGCAAGCATTAACCAATCTTGCATTGCTAAAGCATTAAATCTTCTATCAACATCTAATTGTACAACTGTATTTTGTGTAACTGAATTGCTAATACCTGACAACAATAATGTATGAGTACCTGCTGTAGCACACCAACTTAAATTATATCCACCGGGGTCAGTTAATAGTTGACTTAATTGTAATACATTGTACTGTCTAACACCACTAAAGTTTGTTTTGTTTTTAACCCAGAAATAATATGACGTTTCAGTTTGTTTTGTACGGTTATTATAGTACGACTGTTCAGTCCAATTATATACTTCCTCGCCGTTTACAATAGTAAAATATACTTCGCCGCTGGCTGTATTACCGTCTACTACTGTTCCTCTATCAACTAAAGAACTCCATGCTTCTGGAAGCACAGGAGATCTTGTCCATTCATATATGTCTATGCTTGCACCGTCAAAAAGTTTACCCCAGTTGTTTTGCATATAGTCTATGGTACCTTGTTCATAATCTAAATAAACTGCTTGACTTAAATCCCACCAACGTTTTCCAATATAATTGCTATCCCATGCATCAGGATTATCTATTTCTCCGTCTAGTGTATTATAGTTATAATTTGCAACATCGTTTGTTAGTTGAATATCTATCTCATTATGAATAAATCCAAATATAATACCTTTAACCGGATCCCATGTTTCTAAACTAGTAATAGTTGTTTGCTTAACAGCATCATATAGTTTAACATTCTTAACCAAATCATTTCTTGCTTGCTTATTGCCACTACGAACTATTTGCCAAGAGCCAACATTGCCGTTTATATCGTCCCATGTGCCTACCCATTTATAAACTTGACTGCTAGGATTACTTGCATCGCCGTCATTGTCTACGAATGTATAAATTGGATTAAGTGCATTATCTTGTCTAACACTTGCAAAATTATATTTGTAAACTCCATTTACTTTTGTTTGTCTGTCGGCTTCCATAGCAGTGTATGTGCTAAATCTCATTTTTCTCAATGGATAAATGTTACCAGCGTCACCTTCAGTTTCAATGTATTCATCAATATAAAATCTTGCTACATTATTTGTATCTACTCTTGTGACCTGATGTATTCCATCAATGCTAGGAATTGAATTACTACCGTTAATGAATACATAGTCTCCAACTTCTAAGTTATGTGCTTGTACATTTCCAGTTTGTCTAACAACATCAATTTGTGCTTCATCACTACTTACAATACCAGTACATACTTTATTAGTGTACATACCGAAATCCATTGTTTGATAAATCTCATGTCCTAGATTATAGTTACCGAATTCACTATCGTCTGCAACCCAAATACTAAACAAGTTAGGATCATTATTCATTTCAACAAAAATTTGATTTCCGTCACTGCCAACAATAGCATTAAACACATTACTTACTGGGCCTTCTGTAGCACTATAAGTTTGTGCTATTAAACCTATTGTTGTATTTGCAGTACCAGCTCCGATTACCAGTGTTGAGTTTGTACTCGAAATGTGTACTTTGTTTTGACTATTTGTAGCTGTTACACCGCTAATTGTTGCTATATTAATGCTTTCTAATATATCGGTAATGCCAAGTGTTGCATTAGTTGTTGTGGTAGTTGTACTAGCTGGTGTTATACCACTGTTTATTCCTATAACACTGTTAGCAGTGCCGGGTCCAACATAAAAATTACTATTATTACTTTGTAATCTAATTAAGTTCCCTAAGGCACTAGCTGTGATACCTGTTATTCCTGCTTGGTTAATTTGATCAATCACTTGCTGTTGGCTTAGATTAGGTTTTAATTCTACAAAAGAACTAGTAGATGATATTGTTTCAGTTGCAGTATTAAATCCTACAGTAGCATTCATTGTTGCAGCACTAATAGATAATGAAAAGCTAGTTGAATTATCATTTGTAGTTTTGGTAATTGTTAGTTGACTGTTTACACTTTGTCCTGCGGTTATATTAGCAATGCCGGCGGCATCAATTTTAGTTATAATATCAGCTAACGAATATATTTTAAAACCAGTTGTTGACTCTGACGCAACTTGTGTATTAACATCAAATACTGTTGTAGCATTTGCGGCATCTTTTAAATATGTCGCAATATCATCTGTGTATGTGCCTAGATTTAGTCTTCCTCGACAAGTCGTTAGCTGAGCAGAACTAATTGTTTCTGTGCCATCACCAACATTTTGTCCAATAAAATTTGTTCCTAGTAAGTTGTTTATTAAAATGCAGTCTTGGTCTAGCATGAACTGTGCGGCTGTAAGTGTACTACCACCTAAAGCTATAAGTGCTTTAAGATGATCAATATTAAGTCCTGCATTGTTTCCAAAATAAGTTTGTATCCATTGCGTCCATGCTGCAGAAGTATTAGCTGCGATATATGCCACTCTTAATTGTTCAATCCTATTAATTCTTTGTGATGCTATTGATGCAATACTACTTTGATTTTGTACCCAACTACTACTGTTAAATGTGTTCTCAAATGCTACTTGAGCTGTAATTGGATTAGTTGTGGTTAGAGGGTCGTTAAAGTTAACAGTAGTTCCGTCAATCGTTAATGCTGCTGTCGCTGAGCCTTGAATAATTGGATTAATAACATTACCTGTTTTTACAATGTCATTGAACGTTGTTACGATAACAACATTACTAAAAGTAATAGTCGAAGCTAATGTTGCTGATTGTCCTAATGTTAATGTACTATCGTGTGGCACAACATCACTAGTGTTTATATCACCGGTACCGTCTATTGTAATAACATTTAGTGTTTCGCTAACTGCACTCTTTGTTAAACTAATAGTATTGCCGTCTATTATCAATGTTTGCCCGGATGTTGGGATAATAGGTAGTGTAACTGTACCGTGAATTTCTATGGGGTTTCTTGCCGTTGCTAGTCCACTTGCTCCGTCTGGATCTGCCATATCCCAAACTCGGCCTTTATAGATTACTTTATCTCCTTGTTTATAACTAGTCTTACTGTCCCACTGATCATACAACTTCCATTTACCACTAAAGTCGTATACATCTTTTGTTTCTGTTGGAAATAATGTAAAGTCTTCTTTGTTTAATGTTCTATAGTCAGTTTCAGTCAATAATGGTAAACCAGCGTTTATAAAATCTTTTGCAAACATACTGTTTTGATTTTGGTCGTCATATGTTTTTACTTCTCTAGTTGTAAACTGTTCAGAATCTGGATTGTAAACATTTAGTGGACTAGTATCATCGATATCAATTACAATATCACTGAGTACATCAGTTTTTGGTGCATTTGTAAATCTAATTGGTTGCGGATCTGTTACTAATAGTTGAGGTGTTATTTGAAACTCAGTTAATTTTCTTTTAGCAGTATCTCCGAAATCAGCCATTCTAACTGCCCACATCTCATGTAATTCAGCTGTTGCATTTCCATCAAACAGTCCAGTGTTTCTCATAAATGCATCAAGTGCATAACGAGTGCCTTTATATTTGTATGTTCCTTTAACAAACTCGTACACACTGTCTTCATCTAAATCTAGTGTGTTGGCCCAATTTGGTTTATTATATCCACTGTTAAATCTAGCAACATCACTTATTTGTTTATTGCTTAATGTGTTTGTTCTACCCAAGTATTGATCTACTTCTTTAGCTGTAGTATCAAAGTTTGGAAGTATAGAATTACCGTTAACAATATATCCAGGACTGTATAATTTACCATTCCAGTCTTTAGTTCTATTACCTCTCCATTGTATACGCTTATGTACTTGCCCGATCTCTGAAGAACTAATTGTATCATCAAAGTTTGTAACATTATCAAATACAAATATATGTTCAATTTGTGATTTATATAATCTAAGTCCGTATAGATTAGTTTTGGATGAATCTTTAACTTCAAATATTGTGTCTTCATATGTTGACATTGACGTTCTATTAATTGCAATATCTGTTGCACTAATTTGCTTGCCTAAGTTATCAAGTATATTATAAACACCGTCGTATCTTGTGTTTAAATTATCAAAGTATCCGTCATTGTCATCTTTAACTACAACTGTAGTAGAATCTGGAATCAAATATAGTGGAAACTGTGTAGCTGATCCAGTTGCCCAGTTGCCAAAGTTACTTGATGCACTGGTCCAAGACTGTGTAAATCCTAATCCATTAAGATAGTTTCCGTAACCATTAATAAAGTCATAAACTTCTTGTATTGTTTTTAGTTCTGTGTTATAGTCCAATTGACTAATAGCAGTTTCAAAGTCTGTGTATCTTCTAACATCTACTTGTAGTGTTCCACTGAATGTTACTTTAGCACTAGGTCCGTTAGTTGCTGGTGCGTTATATCTAAAGTATCCCAAGCTATTATCATAACCGTTAATTGTATAGCCGTTAGCAGATTTAGTTACTATAATACCACCAAAAAAGAATTCAGTATCTGGTTTGTTGTTAAACAGTATAGTGGTAAAGTTTTCTTCTGGTACAAATACTCTGCCTTTATCTTGACTGCTTTCTAATATAAAGTTTTGATTGTTATTTACAAACCCACCTGCTTTAACAATAGGACTGAATGTCATATTTTTAAATCTGTTTAGAATTGTATCAGCATCATTACCGTTAAATTTGGCATATTCAATAATACAGTTACTCAATCCATTAAAATAACGTCTTGCATTATCAGCTAGTTGAGCTTCAAGTATAGCATCGCCGCTACTCAATACTATTGTAGGTCTATTATAATAACGCTCGCCTGGCTCTAGTACTTTTGCACTAACTATCGAACCATTACTTATTTGTACTTGAGCTTTTCCGTTTATTCCAAAGTTATCATATATTGTTACAGTTGGAGCACTAGTATATCCACTACCAGCATTTTTAATTCTAACAGACTCGATGATGCTTCCAATTATTTTACTATCAGTAATCTCAATATCTTTCCAGCTTGTTAATTTTTTGCTATCAGTATTAATTACTTGTGGAATTTCATAACCAATTTTACTTTTGGTTGTTCTCTTTCCTGTTTTAAAGTAAAGATTACTTGCAATCAACGGTCTGACTCTGGTCAAAGCAATCATCTGAGCAAACTTAAATTCACTAGTTCTGCGCCACTGTTCTTCAATCGGACCCCAGTCTCCATATACAAAGTCTTTTTGTCTTTCTACTAATGTTGGACTAGTTACAACTCCTGCAGCAACAGGATCATTTAGTACACCTGTGTTATCTACTAGAGTATTGTTTGCCCAATCATATGATAAATTATGCAAACTCAGACTGTAAGATGCGTTTGCTGAAGAAGGATCACTTGTCAACCCGTATTTTAGTGCAGTAATTAATGCTGAACGCTTTGTAGCATCTGTCCAGCTATAGTTTGCGTCCCACCAGCTTGGTTTTTTGTTATACCCTAGCATCTCCCAAGGAGTAATATGTGGCTTGTCAGTATTAAAGAAGTATCTATATAATCCTCTCCATCCACCTATGTTAGGAGTAACACTACTGTAATTCCAGGTAAACTTATCAGCACCATTGTAATAACTGTCGCTAGTTAAATTAACAATCTTGTTAGCTACTTTCCATTTATTAAATTCGCTTTTCATAGCACTGTGAAATTCTATCCAGCTATAAGGTGTTGGTCTATTAGCATTTGGCCAGTATCTCTTAGAATCTGAAATAGATTCTAAGCTATCACTTAGATTGTTAAACATTCTTAATTCTAAGTCCCATAGTCCAGCGTCAACTGGATCAAAACCTGCTACTTGTCTGTCATAAAGTTCTGTTCCGTTGCGTACATGGATACTACCATCGTGTCCAATAATTACACTATCCGTTGCTGTACCTGTACTATCTTTACTGTAATCACTCCTCAGTTCAGGTGTGTAAGGTTGTATCAATCCTACTTTTGAAGCACTCGGAGGAACAAAGCTAACACTATCTTTTGCATACCATCTAACATGTATATTGTTTTTGCCACTACCAGGAAATGTAATTCCACTCAGTGTAATAGTAACTTGATAATCACTAAGTGTATACTCAATATCTTTAACTAATGCTCTCCATGTGTGGGCACCAGCAGCATCAGGTATCTGTATCCAAACCTGTATATGGTTCTGTGTATCATTATATTTGTTTACTGCAAAAGGCAAATCAAAAACAGGTGATTGGTTCAATACCCAACTGTAATTTTTACTTTCATAGTCTCTATACATTGCTACTTGACTTCTTGCAAAAATACTATCTTTATTTTTACCTAAATTTAGTGCTTCTAATGTTTTGTCTACCAGTTTATATACAGGCTCTGATATATCTGTTGATTCATGTAACTGTTTAATTTTATGTTTGAATAGTTTCTTAAACTCTTTGTATGAATTACTACTATATTGTAAACTACTAACAATATCAGTATCATTTTCTGTAAACAGTTGACTTATTAGTTCTGTAGAAAAAGCCTGTTGCTTTATTATACCACCGTGTGTGTGATCATGTACAATATTTCTCCAGTTGTTTGTTCCAAACCAATCATTTTCAAATAAAGGATTTGATATCATCTGTGATTTCATATGACCAAGTAAATCTCCAAAACTAACTTTACCAAAAGTTAAATTCTGTGGATTCGCTAGATGTGTGTCTGCAACTTTTTGATATCCTTCAACATCATCACTATATCTTGCATCAGTAAAGCATTCTAATTTGTAAATGTCATCTTTCCGTAAACCACTACTAACCGTTACTATGTTTCCGGATAGTGTGTAGTTTGTTATTTCTTTTCCATTTTTAGTAATACGAATATTTTCATCTTTTGTAGCAGTTTTTAAAAATACAACACCAAAATTTGTTGGATCTGCCGCTAGTCTATATTTAAAACTAGTAATAGTTGGTGTTGCTATTGTTAATGTAAATACGTCATTGCTACCCGCACTTCTAGTAATTCCACTGCTTAATGCAGTACCATCAATATCAACAAACTCAATTTCAGCCTGAGGGAATCGAGTTCTAATAGTATAAGTGGTACCAGTATTTAAAAATAAGTTAGGTAGTTTGCCACCTAAACGGTGCGATCTACTGTTATTAACTGAAGTTGTAGGCTGACTGTGTACTACTAAAAGATTATTGTGTTCTTTAGAAAAATCATACAGTCTATCAGTGTCAAAGTTATTGTGTCCTACATTGAATTTAATAGGAACAGTTGCGTCCGTAACAGTATGTTGTATAATTCTTTGTGTTGGTTGTCCTTTGGTAAGTGTCCAACCGTTATGGTATCTTCCTGTATCAACAAATTTATAGTAATAGTATCCTTCAATTTCTCTAGCTACATTTTTTTGAAAGTCTGTACTTTGGAAAGTATAATTGAATCTCTTATGATACAAGTCAACACAAAAGTTTAATCCTGGATTATTTCCATAGTCAACATACTCCGGATTAAATCCCAATGCTTCATCATATACATTACCTTCTTTATAAGCAAAGTTAAAGATATGACCTCCGTTAAATGTGCTAACAGGATAGGTAGTGGTATCTTGTAATTTTACAAGTTCTGGGTCATATAGCTGTTGTAATATTCCTGCACTTCTGTGTGGTTTTTGTTGACCATATTCCCATGTATTATTAGTCCAATATAATTCTGCGCCACTTAGTGGAGCTTCAAAGTTTCCTTGTCCGTCACTGCCGGGACCGCTAAACTCATAAGTGTTAAAACCGTTTAGGATAACAATTTTGTCGTTATCATTTAAAGCAGTTGCTCCGCTTGATCCGTCACTATTATATTTTACAGTAAGTACAATACTAGTTCCTACTCCACTTACTTCAAATATTTTGTTGTTATAATCATTATTAGAACTTCTAAAGAAAATAATTGTGTCGCCATCTTCTAATTCTACTGGAGTAATCTGTTGCCATGTATCTCTATTAGATGCATCCAACGGATTTCTAGGATCTCCATGATTCTGTACACACTCCCAATAGGTAGTAACAATATTTGTACTAACACCAGAATCTATTTTTACTCTGTCACCTCTTGTTGCACCTAGCAAAGTATTCCAATTTTGTGTAATTCCACTAATAGTAACACTGTAACTTGTTTTGCCTACAATAGTAGATGCTGGATCATCACTAGATTCTAATGCATGATCTACACTTGTAATATGTTTTGAACCAAAATTATATTTCTCAATGTTTGCTTTATATTCAATAATTGGTCTGACTGCTCTGTATTTGTCTAATGCATAAAGATCATCTCCAACATTTTCATAGCCGTCATATATCAAACTATTAGCAATAGTTTGTTCGTGTACCCAAAGATTTGAACGTGACCATGCACTTTGGTCTGTGCTAAATCTTTCTTCTACTAGATAATCTCTGGTAGTCATTCTATGTTCTCTGAGGTCATAGGGTTTAAAATCAAATGCAAACTTATCGCTATCAAACTCTGCAGGCTCTTGACTACTGTAAGTTGCCACGTTAAGCCATACTCGTTTTCCTTGCTTACCTTCATATTGACCTGGTTTAAATTGTTCAGTTAACTTGATACCAGTGTTAGATCCAACTCCATCTACAATATAAATTGCGTCATTGAAGTATGCATTTCCTACACTACCTGCATAATTTGTGTGTATTTCTATTTCGTCATTCACTGCTGGTGCAGTGTTCATTGTTAATACACCAGTTGCTTGTACAAAAGTATAATCACCTGTAAGTACAGGTTGATTATTTTTAAAAATAAATTCATGTCCGCCGTTAACTGTAGCAGTAAATGTTGTATTACCAACAACAGTTTGTGTGAATCTATCAACAGTATGTGGCGCAAATTTAACTCGCATACCATTTTCAAACGTTAATGCTCTTCCATTCTTTTGTGTTGGCGTAGTATACTGTATCTGCCCTATAATAGTATCAATATCAAAAAGACTTGTATACTGTAAAGGACTTGGTGGTAGTACGTCTAGAACCCAGTAATACTTGTGATGGTTTATAAACATATCATAGTTGATAGGCATGTCCATTGTATATCCAAATTCATTTAACAATCTGTTATGGTTATTGGTATCACTTTCATTATACTTGAGGGTTTTTATAAGATCATCATATGGCAATGCTCCAATAATAGATCTATCATCAGTTCTATTAATTATTCCTGGACTAAACTGATAAGGATCGTTGCTTCTACCATCTAACACATAGTTGTCTGTTATATCTTCAGATACTTCCTGCGAACCTATATAACTTTTAACAGATTCTAAACTACCGGTTGACATCACTTGTTCAAGTGTACTATCTAAGAACTGTTTATTGACTTGTGTTTGTAAAATACTAGGAAGTAATGTTGTTATTTCCTTTGAACCTGTATTCTCAAGTGATTCTCCAGGTTTGGTAACTAGTGGGGCTACTATTGGTTTTGGTTGACGTTCACTCATTAATAGCCTCCTCCACTACTACCACCACTACCTACACCTATATTAATACCAGTGTTTTGTGAAATTGTTGTACTATTACCAGATGATGTATTATTAACAATAATATTATTGCTAGATAGTACTGGTAAGAATAGTTCGTCACTATCACTAGTTATCTCAAATAACTCAGTAGTATTTGTCTGTCCACCTGCTGGACTAATTGTTATTTGACTTATCTCGCCAATCATATTATTGTGTATGAATGCTGACATTTCAGTAAAGTAAAATTCTTCGCCAAAGTCCCAGTTATCAATATTAAAATAACTGCTGATTAAATTAATAACTCTTTGTTTAATTTCTGTATCGCTTAGTGTACTGTTTACAGTTTTAGTAACAAAAAATTTAGCTTGTAGTTCACTACTTGCTAAATCTCCAAATAGTATTTTATATTTTACAGGTCTGTATATAACCTGATCACTGATACTTTTCTTATTGTTTAACTTAACAAACAAGTCTGTAAGTTCACTTATAGTAGGCTGATTAGGTCTTGTTTCAACTCTTCCATCATAAAGTGCCCAAGCTCTAAATTCACTATCGTAACTGTTTAACAATACATAAGTGTCAATAATGTTTGTGGTACTTGGATCGATAACTTGATTGATATCAGCTATTCTATTATACTGCATATGTAGATCACTAACTCCATTTACTTGTGTTGTTCCACTAGAATTATCTACTATAGTATAATCAAAACCATCAACAGTAGTTGTTCCTAAGTTTACAGTTTGACCTGCGAGTATTTTATTAAATGCTTCTGGATCGTTTGGATATCCGTCATTGTCTGGGTCAGCTAAACTAACTCTAATATTATGAGGATCAGTATATCCGTCTTGATATGTAAATGTTCCAAACGCATTAAACTTATAGTCCGTTCCCATTGGTGTTGGATCTGTTTTACTTGTAGGATTAATTTTTAATATCTTAATATTATCCCTTAGTGGTTTATGTGTTTCACTACTAAAACTATTATTGAAGTTTAAGTTTGTAAACTTTAGTTTCTGAGGACTACCTAAAACAAGACGTGTTTTTCTAACCAGCATCTCCCATTCTACCGCACTGTAATTAAAACGCATTACCCAGCTATTGTCAATACCTGTGCTAGACCCATCACCTTCAAATTGTCTATTCCATTTGCTTGGATCGTTTAATTCAGCACTACTAGCTGGTAAGTTTGAACTATCAATAATTATCCACTGCTGATTCTGAGCACTATATCTTAATGCAAAACTATTTCTATTGTTAATTTTATTAATAACATTTTGTTTAGTTGTGCGTGTTAAATCTGTGCTTAATCTAGGAACAATTCGTTTGATTCTAGCACCACTAGGAATAATACCATTCAGTACTACTGCTCCTTTGCCAGTATTATCAATGCCAGTTGGAGTTCCTGCACTATTATCGTCACCTAGTCCACCTTTATAAAGCCTATCAACTTTAACCCACTGTATATCTGCGTCAATAATCGTAGGCTTTACTGTTGCTCCTGTACCGCCGCCGCCGGTAACTGTAATATTCGTAGCTTGATCATATCCGCTACCACTATTAGTGATTGAAACACTAGTAACTGCACCATTTGCTACTGTTGCAGTTGCGGTTGCACCTGTTCCTTTACCAGTAATAGTTACTGATGGTGTACTAGTATATCCACTGCCACCGGCTGTTACTGTTGCTAAACTGATGTATCCTTCTTTATAAGGACTACTAATAAATTCTACTAATCCGTTTAGGTTTGCTTTTGCTAAAGTATTAGCAGACGTATCTCCAACTCTCTGTACATTTGAATTTAATGTAAAGTAACCACTACATCCGTTACTACCTTTTGTTATTTGATTCCAACGAAATGCGTTGGTATCAGCTGTGCCTAAATATGTTATACCACTTGTAGTATCTGAGAAATCTGTGTTTGCATTGTGTGTGGTTGAACTGTAGCCTTGTCTATTATAGTAAAAGTTACTTACTTCAGGATTAGCAAGTAATGGTTTAATATACTTGTTATAAATTGCATCACCTGTTAGGTTATTAGGTAAACTAACTACACTTTTGCTTGTAATATTATCTTCATACAAGTAAGCGTCATCTGTATATTGTATTGCATCTGCGTAAGTTG
>Ga0181395_1000757_pt1 | contig 13435 bp, 15 predicted proteins | sample 18SPOviralmetaG_FD_130124 | JGI IMG/M metagenome (GOLD analysis project Ga0181395, IMG submission 130124) | Marine viral communities from the oligotrophic San Pedro Time Series (SPOT) site, San Pedro Channel, CA, USA - 18 SPOT_SRF_2010-12-16 | ecosystem: Environmental > Aquatic > Marine > Strait...
ACTGCGCGTATAGAATTTCAAAAAATGCTTAATAAAATGGGCCGACTAGAACCTGACACCAAGGCAGATGTCTCTGGGCAGGGCCCGCAAGTTGTAATCAACATTACAAGAGCCAAAGACCAAGACGATGCGATCACGATAGAAGGGCAACCTATTCCAGATGATGCATGAAATTAATTTCGAGGTTATAGAAAGCCTCGATGACTTCTTTTACAGCAAAAAATTTATTTCGTTGGCGGTGGGCCCCGTAGGATCGACGAAAACTACAGCTGGAATAATGAAAATCTTACACCATGCAGCGTTAATGGCCCCATGTAAGGACGGAATTAGACGTTCCAGAGCGATTTGGGTGCGAAATACGCGAGAACAGCTGCGCGATACGTCCATTCCTGACTTCCTAAAGTGGATTCCAGACGGAGTTATGGGTAGTTTTCTTAAAACTGAGTACAAATTCCTGCTAAAAGTAGGCGATATTGAGTGCGAAGTGCTGTTTAGGGGCCTCGACGACGCCAACGACGTACGTAGATTGCTGTCTTTACAGGCTAGTTTCTTCGTATTTGACGAGTTTAGAGAGATACACCCCGACATTTATAACGCTGCACAGGGTAGAATAGGCCGATATCCCGATAAAATGATGAATGGGGTGGGATGTCAGACAGATGACGGAGAACCTAACATGCACCTCTGGGGCATGACAAACCCCCCTGATATGGACACATATTGGGAAGATTTGCTTACAGAACCCCCTGAAAACGTCCATGTGACGATACAACCAAGTGGTTTAGCCCCTGAAGCAGACTGGACACAGTTCCTACCTGATGATTACTACGACAACTTAGCCCAAGGTAAGACTGAAGACTGGATTGATGTGTATATACACGCTCAGTTTGGTAAGTCTTTAAGTGGGCAACCCGTGTTTAGATCGTTCGACAGGGCAGTACATGTGTCTAAGACAGAGCTAACGCCTATGTTCACAGATTCTTCTCTTATAATCGGTGTAGACGCGGGGCTGACGCCTGCTGCAGTAATCGGCAACGTCGCCTACGACGGTCGCCTGGTAGTCTACGACAGTCTTATCTCTGACGGAATGGGGGCGCTACGCTTTGTAAGAGAGCGACTCAAGCCCCTTCTTGTGAATAAGTATCCTGGGCGTAGGGCGCTGATAATAATTGACCCAGCGGCGTTCCAACGCGTGCAGACGGATGAACGTACGGTAGCTGACATATATAAAAACGAAGGGTTTACTGTAAGGCCCGCTCGTACTAATTCCGTGGCTGCAAGGATTTCTGCTGTAGATAAGTACATGACTAGAATTGTAGACGGTAAATATGGTTTTCTTGCTTGCCCTACCCATGCGACAAATTTGATACAGGCGCTAGCGGGTAAGTACCGTTACAAAATAAACACCAAAGGTGTACGAGATGAGAAGCCAGAAAAATCCCACCCCTGGTCAGATGTGGCTGATGCGTTTCAATACATGTGTTTACATGCTGACGGCGGTGAGGTATTTGGAGCGATGAACTTTTCGAACCAAAGGAAATCAGTTGTCAAAGTTTCATCTGGCGGCTGGACATAATCTGTTGACGCGTTGACAGTTTAATGATAGGAATCTGATATGACGCTTGGCCCAGCTATAATTCCTGTTGCCCGTGCTAGTGATTTGGAAGCGGCAGCAAAACGCGAGTCTGACGACACGCAAAATAGACCTGTTGTTCAGGGCCTAGCTGCGCATACGCGCAAACGTTGGGAAATTATGAGAGATCATTTTCGTGATGATCTTGAAGATAGACTCATTGCTTGCATCCGTGCACGTAACATGGAGTACGAACCTTCTAAACTTGCAGAGATAAAAGAACAAGGTGGTTCTGAAATATTTATGGGTATCGTTAGTTCTAAGTGTCGTACAGCGACAGCTTGGCTAAGAGATACTCTTTTAGGACAGGGTCAAGATAAACCTTGGTCACTTTCCGCCACTCCTATTCCTGAAGTACCCCCTGATATTGCGCAAGCCATGCAGAATATTATGCGTGAAAATTTAATGCAGTACTACGCAGAAGGTGGGCCGCAGCCTAATCCACAGGAGCTAAAAGAATTAGCTAGTGGCATGAAAGACACAGCTATGCGAGCTATGAAGTTCGAAGCAGAAAAACGTGTCGAGCGCATGGAATTAAAAATGGAAGACCAAATGACAGAGGGTGGATACACCAAAGCTCTGTTTGAGTTTACAAACGATATTGCTACGTTCCCTTACGCTATAATGAAGGGGCCGATACCACGTAAACGAAAAACAATGAAGTACATGGAAGGTGGACTTGGTGTTGTTGAAGTATTTCGTGATGAGTGGGAGCGCGTAGATCCGTTTAAGTTTTACTGGTGTCCTTGGGGCGATAATGTGCAAGACATGCCAGTTATTGAAGTTCATCACTTAACCCGCGAAGACGTTGAAGGTATGATTGGCGTTGAAGGATATGATGAAGCGTCTGTACGTTCCTTGCTTGTAGATTTTGGTGCAGGTGGCATGGGATGGCTTGACCAAGATAGTAATGAATATGAAGATGCTACAAGCATAGATATGGATGATGCAAGTTCTGATGTTATTGCAGCATTGCAACTGTGGGATACAGTTCCAGGAAGTTTATTATTAGAGTGGGGAATAGACGAAACTGAAATAGAAGACCCTCAAAAATCTTATCCGTGTGAAGTGTGGATGGTAAACAATACTGTCATTCGTGCGGTTCTTAATTATGACCCAATCGGTCGTAAACCTTACTACGTTACCTCATTTGAAAAAGTGCCAGGCCGTCTTGATGGTAACGGAGTCTCCGATCTTTGTATGGACGCTCAAAATATGTGCAACGCCGCTGCTCGTGCGCTTGCTAATAATATGGGCATCTCCTCAGGTCCACAGGTTGGTGTTAACATTAGTCGACTCCCTGCGGGCGAGGATATTACACAGATGTACCCTTGGAAAATCTGGCAGTTCCAACAATCTGACTACAATGATTCCTCGCCCCCAATGACGTTCTTCCAACCTAATTCTAACGCGGGGGAGTTAATGACTGTGTTTGATAAGTTTATGAACTTAGCAGATGAAGTGTCAGGTATACCTAAATATATGACTGGGCAGCATGTTCCTGGTGCGGGGCGCACATCGTCAGGGCTGTCTATGTTAATGAGTAACGCAGGAAAATCTATTAAACAGGTTATAAGTAATATTGATTTTGACGTAATACGTCCAATGCTTGAGCGTCAGTATCAAAGAAACTTGCGATACGCAGAAGACCCTGATTTGATTGGGGATGTACAGATACTTGCACGTGGAGCGATGTCTCTTGTTGTTAAAGAAGCTGAAGCTGTACGTAAAAATGAGTTTCTCAGACTTGTTTTGGAAAGCCCAGTTGCACAACAGATTGTTGGTTTGCCAGGTACTGCAGAACTTATGCGCGATATGGCAGGCAACCTTAATACAAATGTTGATCGTCTTGTTCCTTCACGAGAAGATATCCAAAAACAACAAGAAGCCGCGCAGCAACAACAAATGATGATGCAGCAGATGCAGATGCAAGAAGCTGCAAATTTACAAGAAGACGGTACACCGCAAGGTGGCAGGCAATCTAATACAATAAGCCCCAGACCAAACGGGCAGTAAAATATTGATAGATGGGAAATATTAACTTCCAATCAATAGCACTGGGAGTCTATCTTTTTGTATGCGTATTTGATTTTGTCGTCGTGCCAATTTGGTTTGGGGTAAACAGACCAGACATTTCAAGTTTTATAGCCACTATGAACACATTGAACAATGTAGAACTGCAAATGGAGCTTATGCGGAAAATGACAGACCACCATAGTCCTTATACATTAATAGGCGGCGGGTTGTTTCATTTATCTTTTGGCGCTATTTTAACGGGCAGCGTGTTAAATAAAAAGAAAAAGGATGAATCGTAAACTGACAATCTGTTGACACGTTATTCCTTTTGAGATATTGTTTTTTTATGATTGACTTGAATCTTTGCGACAAACAACAAATTAACGCGTTGTTAAAAATTAAAGAAACAGGCAATACTGCTTTGATAGCATTGCTAGAAGAGCAAATTCAAAAAGCCGTTTCGCGGCTACAGCAAGCAGATGACATGGTTATGATCCACCGTCTGCAAGGTCGCTGCGAAGCATTTAATGATTTACTTACTGCGATTGAAGAGTCGCCTAAAGTAGTTAATCGCTCGTAAGAGCACGAAGAAGCAGACCAAAGACGGGAGCAGCATACTCAAGGCGCTGTGTAACAGAGTTGGAGCTTTAAGGAGAAAAATATGGCGTTACCTAAACAGGTACAGAAACAATTAAAAGAAGTTGAAGCGTTAGAGAAAGCGTTACAAGCCCAATCTGACCCTAGTAAAGCTGAAGTTGTAGAAGATTCCGATATTAAGGAAGTAAAGTCTAAAGAAGCTAAAGCTAAAAAGGTCAAACAGGACACTGAAACAGTTGAACCAACCGAAGCTGAATTAAAAACTGAACCTGCAGAAGTAAAGCCAGCTGACACGTCACCGACGGGCGTAGAGGACGATTTTAAGCAGAAGTACAATACCTTACGAGGTAAGTACGACGCCGAAGTTCCAAGGCTGCACCAACAACTAAAGCAGCTAACTGATGAACTAGGCAGCATCCGAAAGGAAGTAACTGCGAAGAAAGAAGCTCCGACAAAGCCGAAGGAGAAAGTCAGTTTAGTGACCGACGCAGATCGAGAAGAGTTTGGAGAAGATCTGCTCAACGTTCAACGAAAAGTTGCGCAAGAAGTTTCTCAAGAATACGAGAGTCGTTTTGAGCAACAAGAAAAAATTATTAGAGACTTGCAAGATAAAGTTGCAGGAACTGATAAGCAAGTTGGCGAAGTAGGGTTTAGTCAGAGACTAGTAAATTTAGTTCCTGATTTTGCTCAAATCGACAGCGACGAACGTTGGGTAGCGTGGCTTAATGAGCATGATCCCATGTTAAGAGCCCCGCGTAGAGTACAGGCTCAGGCTGCATTTGATTCTGGCGACGCTGAAGCCATAGCAGATTATATAAAGTTATGGAAATCAACGCTTGCTGAGACACCAGATGAACCTGAAAAACCTGTTCGCCAAGCAGAGCTCGAAAAACAGGTCGCGCCTAATCGGAGTGCAAATTCTGTGAAGACGCCGACAAACCAGAACGGTAAGTATTATTCTGCAAGAGATATGGATAATGCTTGGGTTAAGGTAAGAACGTTGAACACAAGAGGAAAGTACGATGACGCGGCAAAACTTGAAGCAGAATTGACGGCGGCGTATATGGAGAACCGCGTTAGAACCTAAAGGTGTTAACGTGTTAACTGTTGAGCAGCTGTCCTAACCAACTAACTTAATAGGAGGCCAAAATGGCTGCAGTGTTCCCCGTCGTAGGCTCAGGCTCATTCGACACAAATCCGAGTTACTCGGGTACTTTCATTCCACAGTTGTGGAGCAACAAACTAAACGCAAAATTTTATGCGAACACCATGATGACTGAAATCGCTAACACTTCTTGGGAAGGCGAAATCAAAAACCAGGGTGATACTATAACAATCCGTACAGCACCATCGATCACAATCAATGACTATGCTGGCGCGGGTACAACCCTAACTAACGAAGTTCCAGTACCAGTTACTGTCGATATGCAAATCGACAAAGGTAAATACTTCTCTGTTCAGGTCAACGACGTGCTAGCGCACCAAGCTGACATGGATCTGATGAACATGTTTACTGAAGATGCTGCAAAACAATTGAAAATTTCGATCGAAAACGAAGCTTTCTTTCAGTATTTTGTAACTGCTGGTGCAGCTGCGGCAAACAAAGGTGCTACAGCGGGTGCTAAATCTGCGGGATATAATCTCGGAACAGATGTAGCTCCTATTGACCAAGCAACACCTGCGAATGTACTAAAAGCAATTCTTAAAATGTCTGCAACCCTCGATGAGCAGAATGTTCCTGAAGATGGCAGATGGTTGATTATGTCACCGTTTGATCGTCAGCTTCTAATGCAAACAGATATTGCTCAAGCGTACTTCACTGGAGATGCAGCAAGTACCGTTCGTACTGGCAAAATCGGAATGTTAGATAGGTTTACTGTTTATGTATCTAACTTACTTCCAAAAGGCCAAGCAGCTAAAGCTCTTGTTCCTGGTTTGTCAGCAACATCAAGTGGCGCAACAGTTTCTAATGCCAAAGCCAGACGTATGATGGTAGCTGGTACTTCTGATGCTTGTGCGTTTGCTTCGCAAATTAGTAAAACCGAACCCCTACGTAACCAAACTGACTTTGGAGACATAGTTAGAGGCTTAGCGGTGTACGGGAGAAAAGTTGTTAAAAATGAAGCTCTCTGTACTGCAATAGTAGGTTCAGCAAGTTAACAAACCTGAGGGGGTGTAATAGCCCCCTCTCTTACTGGAGATTTGCAATGGATATATACCAACTACTAGAAAAGCTTGATGGTGAAATTGTCAGCAATAAAGCGGTTGTTCGAATTAATGACGAGCCAATTGAAATTGGTGGAATTATTGGGAATGAGTTTCAACTAAACGAAAAAGGCAAAGAGCTTGCAGCTGCTAACAAAAGTTCTACAGCAAAGCCTAAAGCTAAACCTGCATCCACAAAACGAAAGCGTGCGCGTAATGATGATGGAACTCTAAAAGCAGACGACCCCAGCACGCCTAACATAAATGAGGCTTGGGAAAATGGCGACGATTAAAGTTATAGATGTAATTTCACGCGTTGAGTCTATCCTGCAGGACACAAATGTCCGTTGGCCTCGCCTTGAATTACAAAGATGGTTAAACGAATGTTACCTTAGTATTGTACTATTACGCCCTGATGCAAATGCTAAGTGCGCAACATTTACTTGCGCTGCTGGAACTAAACAAACTCTAACGGCTTCTGCTGGAGGATTTCCGTCTGCGTTACGTTTGTTAGATGTTACACGAAATGTTAAAACGGGGTCTAATAAAAAAGTAGTTCGTGTCGTTAACCGAAGTGTTTTAGATGACCAAAGACCTGGTTGGCACGCTGAAACGCAAACAGATAATATTCAACATTATACTTATGACCCCAGATCGCCAAAACAATTTTATGTTTATCCTCCTGCTACAGCTGTAGCGCAGTTAGAAGTTGTGTATGCAGACGCGCCTGGAGCTCATACAATGACAGAAGCTGAACTTGACCCAGCAAATAATGATAATGAAGTTATTTTACTAGACGATATTTACTTAAGCCCCATTACAGATTGGATTTTGTACCGAGCTTATTCAAAAGACGCAGAATATGGGGCAAACGAAGCTCGTGCTGTAGCTTCTTACCAAGCATTTAACGCTGCTATTGGAACAAAAACTCAAGTGGATGCGGCTGTTACGCCAACGCCAGGGAGTGTGGTGACATAATGGCAACTGTTTTATGGGATAAATTTTACCCTTACCTACAGCCTTATGTTTCTGGTTGCCCTGAAATTGTAATGGAAGCTCACTTACAAGAAGCTGCTGCAAAGTTTTTTGAACGTAGCGAAGTATGGCGTTTTGACATCGAAAAAGATTTTGCGGTAAAAAATGTTGCTGATTACGCTATTTTTCTACCGTCTAGCGAAGCCGTGTTAGAAAATGTGTACGAAATTGTATTAGATGGACGTGTTATACCACGTATCTCTGACCGACATTTAAAATCTACGGCGGTATCTACAAAAGCTTGTCCTAAATACTATTCAATTTATCAAGATGCTTCTATAAAATTTTATCCTACCCCTGATGCTAAATATGAATTTACAGGTTCAGGAGTTTTAAAAACAAAACTTACCGCTACAGGTATTGAAGATTGGATTTTTGAATCCCACGGACGTTGCATTGCTTATGGTGCGATCTCCCAACTTACATCTGTTCCAAATAAAGAATGGAGTAATCCTGAGTTATCTGTATATTATAACCAAAAGTTCTTGAGGGAAGCTGATGCAGCTAAAACACGAGATTATAGACGTGTTGGAATGCGTGTTCGCGGACCGAATTTTACTGGCGCTAAAGTAGGAGCATACTAATGAGTACTTCATTTAATTATGTCCAAGGTGATACTGGCCCGCAAATTAAGTTAACTTTTGTAGACGAAGACACAAACACTGCTACAGATTTAACTGGAGCAACTGTTACGTTACACTTTAGGGCTGCAGGAGAATCTACTGTTCTGTTTTCTCGCGCTGTTTACGTTAATCCAGATACAGCTGATACAGGTATTGGAGTTATACAGTGGCAAACAACTGATCTTAATCAAGATCCTGGCACTTACGAAGGCGAAATAGAAATTGTTCGCGCAACAGGTTTACGAGAAACAATATACGACATTCTTAAGTTTAGAATACGAGAGGATTTTGCATGAAGCTTAAATCCGCAGTCTTTGTTAACGCTCTTAAAGTTGCATTTAAGCAACTTCGTACAACTATGTCTGCTGCGGAGTATCAAAGTATTAAAGTAACAGCCGAAGCTGGAAACTTTGTTTTGTTTGCCGAGTTTATTGATAATTTTACTATTAAAGATGGTGTCGGTTCAAATGATGGTGCAGTATTATCTTTTTTCAAAACACTTACCGATAATCCAGCAGCAGCTGAACAAGCAACGCTTGCTTTTAATAAAACACTTTCTGAAACAGTAAATATAGCAGACGCTGACCAAATTGTTAAAAGTTTTTCTCGGCCTGTTTCTGATACAGCGTTTATTACTGACCCAGTCGCTAAATCGTTTTCAACAGGATTTTCAGATAGTACAGGAATTAGCGAAGATGCAGCTTTACTAGCTATAAATAAAATTTTGTCAGAAGTACCTTCGGCAGCTGACGAGTTAAATTTTCTTCCGTTTGGAAAAAATCCAAGTGACGCTCCTGTTGCAACAGATGAAATAACTTCTCGATCTTTTACAAAACTTTTAACGGACATTGTCGATTCAACAGATGATATTGATGGGTCGGCATCAACACAAGACGACCAAGAACTACAGTTTGCTAAAGTAACAACAAATATTGCTTCACTAACAGACGTATTGTTTTTAGCAACAACGTTTAATAGAGCGCATGCAGATGCTTTTGGAGTTACCGATGAAGACGTTTTAAATTTTGGAAAACGACCATCAGAGACGACCTCGATAACCGACGCGGGGTCTTTAAGGAATCAGGGTTACTCTGATTTTACATATTTTCAGGAAGACTATGTCGGTGCTTCCCGAACCTTTTAGGAGATCGTTATGATTAACGAAAATTTAAAGCTCTCCGGTCAGCTTAGTATAGTCCTGAAGGACAAGGCCGGGAACATTAAAGACACGCGAGAAGTTAAAAATCTCGTAGTTAACAAAGGCTTAGAGTATATTGCGTCCCGTATGAAAGATGCTAGTAAAGGTGTCATGTCTCATATGGGGTTAGGTTCTGGTACAACAGCAGCCGCTGCGGCCCAAACAGATCTAGTAACGTTGTTAGGAGCTCGTGAAGCTCTCGACAGTACGACAATTGCAGGAAGTAACAACGAAAAAATTGTTTATGTTTCTGCGTTTGAGGCTGGAGACGCTACAGGAGCAGTTACTGAAGCAGGTATATTTAATGCTTCTACATCGGGTGACATGCTCTGCAGAACCGTGTTTAGTGTTGTTAATAAAGCCGCTGATGACACAATGTCCGTTACTTGGACAATAACATTGTCAGCAAGCTAAGTGTTAGGGGGTAAATCATGGCTACAATAGTATCAAGATCTGGCAAAGGTTCGCCCCTAACCAACACTGAAGTTGATGCGAATTTTACTAACCTTAATACGGACAAGGTCGAGACAAGCGCAATTTCCACGTTTGGGGCTTCTTTGATTGACGACGCAGATGCTTCAGCAGCTAGGACAACACTTGGTTTAGCCGCATTAGCTACAGTAGCGAATGTAAGTAATTCAAACTGGAGTGGTACAGACTTGGCGGTTGCTAACGGTGGTACTGGTGCATCGACAGCGGCGAACGCCCGAACAAATTTAAACGTAGACGAGGCTGGAACAGCTCTCGCCTTATCAATAGCATTGGGGTAGTTCATGGCAAATGTATTTAAAAATTATACTACCGACGGGGGTGGGACATCTCTTTCCACTGTCTATACGGTAGGAAGTAATAAAACAGCAGTTATAATAGGGATGAATATAGCAAATGTCACAGCTTCTCAAATAGCAGTTGATGTTACACTCGGAAGTATATTCCTTGTAAAAGGAGTCCCAATTCCTGCAAACACTGCATTTTCGGTGCTTGATGGGAAGATAATTGCAGAAGCTGCAGATACAATCAAAGTTCAATCTGACACAGCCGCTTCGGTGGACGTTGTCTTATCAGTATTGGAGCAAGACGTATAATGGCAGGTTATTTAGGATCACGCCCAGTAGTTGTACAAGTAGACGGCTACCAGCGTACAGAAGCTGAATCACGTTACGTGAATGTGTCTGGGGATGATTTTACAGGCCATTTAGACTTTACTGACGACGCAAAAGCTCGTTTTGGTAGCTCAGATGAAATGCACATTTACACAGAAAGTTCTGGCAGTGGGTACAGTTATATCCAAGGCGACAGTATAGTTCTTAGAAAAGCTAACCAAAGTACAAACTATCTTACCGCTATAGGCGGCGTTGTTTCCTTGATGCACAACGGAACTACTAAACTAGCTACAGCTTCTGGTGGTATCGATGTAACTGGCACATTAACAGCAAAAGTAGCACAGACAGCAAACACAGTTATGCCAGTTGCAAAGATAACAACCTCTGGAACTTACAATAGTAGTGGTTCTTCAAATGCTGGTGGTGCACTTTCTTTTGGTCAATATGATGATTCATATCCAGCTTGGAATCTTGGTCAAATTGCTGGCATAAGAAATGGTTCAGGGTGGAATGGAGATTTACTTTTTTATGTAAACAACGGTACTTCACAAACTAGCATTTCTGAACGTGCTAGACTGGACTCGGCAGGCAATGTTTTGGTGGGTAAGACTGCATTAAATGATGCGGTTGTAGGTGTCGAACTCAGAGCATCTGGGATTGTAGTAGGGTCTGCGGCAAGTAACGTTGGAGCAGTATTTAATCGCAATACATCAGATGGCGCAATTGTTTCACTTAAAAAAGGTGGTGCTGAAGTAGGTACTATAGGTGCTAATGGCACATACCCTTACATCGGTTCTCACGGCACATCTGGCAAGGGCATAAAAATTACTGATGCTCTGTTGCCAGCAACAAACGCTGGTGCTTTTAACGATGCAGACGTAAACTTAGGTGCCTCAAACGTGCGTTGGAAAGACCTCCATCTGTCTGGCACAGTATACGTTGGAGCTGGAATGCAAGTTGCTGGACACCCTGTTGTTGGGTACGATTCTTTTGATGGTGGTTATGCTGCACGACTAGGCAGTACTGGAAGTTCAACTCTAAACGCTACCCAAATTTATGCTGGTGGTAGTGTGCAAGCTACTTTTAAAGGTGGCAAAGTGGCAATTGGGACTACTTTAGCACCATTTACCCAGTTAGATGTGGTAAGCAGTGGTAATTCAGAGATGTTAATCCACGCTGACACTGACACAGTTGGTAGTCTTGCATCCTTAATGTTTAAGACAGACTCTCAGAATTTAGACTCTCGAATGAAGGGTGCTATTATCTTCAAAAGAGATGACCCTGGCACTAGAGGAACTGGTTCGTTACACTTTTGTGTCAATGGAGTTAATAGTGATGTTAGCGCTGGAATAGCTGACTCTAAACTAAATATATCAGCGGCTGGTAATGTGGGAATTGGCATATCCGCGCCACAAGCAGAGCTACACGTACACGACCCAGCAGGTCATGCTAAAATAAGATTGTCAGGGACGGCATCAAATGCAGACACTTTTGAAATATATCAAGGTATAACTGGAGTAACAAATGGTGGTCTAACTATTCGAGATGTTGAAGCATCTGCTGATAGATTAGTAATAGACTCATCAGGCCGAGTGGGAATTGGAACTTCAAGTCCAGATAATCCTTTAGAAGTCGTAGGTGCTGATAGCGGCATTAAGATTTCATCAGGAAGTAGTAATCGACCCATGTTACGATTAGAATGTGGAAGCGATGAAAAACTTATATTATCATCTAATACTACATACGGTGCAATTGGCGATGGTTCAGATGCTAATCGTTATATGATACTTAAAGATGGCAACGTGGGTATTAAAAATACAGATCCCCAAAGACTTTTGCACGTTTCGATGGGTGGGTCAAATATAGCTGGAAATGGTTATGACTGTGCAATTTTCCAAAATAATGATGCGGTTGCGATAAGACTAGTTGATGCAGGGGATGCAGGAGGTAATGGAGGTAACGCAGGGATAGGTAACGATAACGGAAATCTTAATGTTGCTTCTGCAGGGGCATTGACCTTTGCAACAGGCTTAACCGCTAATATGTCTTTATACCAAGGAAGTAGTACTGGTGGTACAGAACGTATGCGTATTCATGTTTCTGGTGGTATTTCTTTTGGGACTGGTAATGATTTTGGAAGCGTTACTTCGTTTTGTACACAATCAGGTAAAGTTGCTAGTGTGTATAGAGATATTGAAGGTAATGGTAATTACATTATTTTTCAAAATAGCAGTAACACAGCGGTTGGATCTATTACTAGAAGTAGTTCCTCGACGGTTTATGCAACATCTTCCGATTACCGATTAAAGGAAAACGTGGACTATAGTTGGGACGCAACAACTCGTTTAAAGCAACTCAAGCCAGCACGATTTAACTTTATAGCTGATGATACAAACACACTTGTCGATGGTTTCCTTGCTCACGAAGTTTCAAGCGTAGTACCAGAAGCAATCACAGGAACTAAAGATGCAGTAGATGGAGATGGAAACCCTGACTATCAAGGCATAGATCAGTCTAAACTAGTCCCACTTCTCGTAAAAACAATACAAGAGCTTGAGGCTCGCATCACAGCACTGGAGGCATAGATGACCAAAACCAGAGATCTCGCCAATCTAATTGCTGATAGTAAAGTTGGCCCAACTGAAATAGATACTTCGGGTACATACACCCTGGGCGGTATAGCGGCTACTGGTGACTTAACACTAGACGTTGCAGGAGATATTATACTTGATGCTGATGACGCACAAGTTATATTTAAAGATGCTGGAACAACAATCGGTGGATTTAATAATAGCAGTAGCAATTTAAATATCTTTGCTCATGTACAAGATAAAGACATCACATTTACTGGTGACGATAACGGTTTAACTATTACTGCCCTCACCCTTGATATGTCAGAAGGTGGTCGTGCTAACTTCAATAATGATATTGGGTTAAATGACGGAAGAGTTTTACGTTTAGGAAATGGTGACGATACTTCTATTTATAATGATGGTTCTCACTTTAACATTGTAAACACTACTGC
>Ga0181395_1000758_pt1 | contig 13432 bp, 14 predicted proteins | sample 18SPOviralmetaG_FD_130124 | JGI IMG/M metagenome (GOLD analysis project Ga0181395, IMG submission 130124) | Marine viral communities from the oligotrophic San Pedro Time Series (SPOT) site, San Pedro Channel, CA, USA - 18 SPOT_SRF_2010-12-16 | ecosystem: Environmental > Aquatic > Marine > Strait...
AGCTGCTGAAATAGCAAAAGAAGCAATGTCGAACAATAAAACGATAAAAGATGTCCTTTTAGAGAAACAACTACTTTCAGAAAAGCAAATTGATGAAATTTTCGATATAGAAAAATTAATTTAATGATCCAAAATTTAGTAATTGCTTCTGATCATGCTGGATACAATTTAAAAAATTATATTATTAACAATCTTAAAAAAGAAATAAATTTTAAAGATTTTGGTACAGACAATGACGAAAGTTGTGACTTTCCTGATTTTACAAAAGAAGTCTGTGAGTCTGTTCTGAATAATGAATCTACTAGAGGTTTGTTAATTTGTGGAAGTGGTGTAGGGATGTCTATTGCAGCAAATAAATTTAGAGGAATAAGAGCAGCCAATGTTGTTGATGTAGAGACAGCTAAACAAAGTGTTGAACATAATGATGTAAATGTATTGTGCGTTGGTTCTAAAAATGTAAATAAAAAAATTATCTTAGACATCATTGAAAGTTTTTTAGAAGCTAAATTTATTCAAGAAGAAAGATACATTAGAAGGATTAGTAAGTTAGAACTTTAAATTGATATATTTTAAATATTTTATTTAATAGAAATTGGAAATATCATATTTAGCAATAACAACAATCTCAAAATCCTTCTCTTGTATTTGGATAGTTTTATAGATATTGTTTCTAGTTAACAGCAAATCATTTTCAATTTGTCATCTTATTTAAATTTTGTATGAGGTAAAACTAAGGGGTAGACTTTTAACATCTTATTCAGTCATTATTTTAAATAATTAGCTATTGCTACCCCTTAGTTTTACCTCAACTTTGTCTTTTTCATCAATTTCATTTAAAAATACTGATACATATTCATTTTGATTTGTAGGTATGTTTTTTCCAATAAAAGTTGGAGTAATTGGTAATTCTCTATGGCCACGATCAACAAGACATAGAAGTGCAATCGTTTTTGGTCTTCCGGAATACATTACTGCTTCTATAGATGCTCTGAGTGTTCTTCCTGTATAAATTACATCATCTATCAAAATTACATCTCGATCTTCAGGAGATATCTCAAGAATACTTTTTTCTACACTTTCTTCTAAGTCGTCTCTAAATGGTAAGTAATTTACGTTGCCAACATCATGTTTAAAGTTTTCACTTAATAAGTTCTTTGATATTCTTTGAGCTAAAAGATCACCCCTTTTTGGAATGCCAATTAAATATGGATTTGGAGTATGTGATTCAATAATTTCTTTACTGAGGCGGAATAAAATTTTTTCTATTGTCATTTTTCCCTTTCAATGCTCGCAGACATTGTTTAAAGCTACCTTTATATTAACAAATATGTTAACTAAGCATTGTTATTTATCTGTTTTCTCTAAAGAATGGTATTCCAATATTTTTTGGAGCACCTGTTTTTCCACTTTTATAAATTGTTAATAATACCAAAATTAATATCGTTATTATGTAAGGAGCAATTTTTACAAGATAAGGATTTAATTCAAAACCATATGTTTGTAATCTCGGGACTAACGCCTCGAGGAATCCAAATAATAAAGCTCCTAAAGCTGTACGATAAGGTTTCCATCCTCCAAAAATTACTAAAGCTAGTGCAATCCAGCCCCTTCCAGATGTCATATTGTCTGTCCAATAGGGTACGTAACTTAATGTTAAATAAACTCCTGAGAGTCCTGCAAATGCTCCACCTATGCACGTAGCTATAAATTGGGTTTTTGTAACATTTAGCCCCATTGAGTCCGCTGCCTTAGAATCTTCGCCTACTGCTTCAAATCTTCTACCTAACATCGTATTTTTAAGGGTATATGAAATTACTATCATCAATAAAATGGCAATATAAAATATTATGTTTTGGCTTAAAAGTACCTCAAGAATATTTGTGGGATCATCAATAGAAAATAAACTTTCAAGTTTTGTTTCGAGTTTTTTTCCAACATAATTTTTTCCAATTAAAGATGAAATAGCTAATCCAAGTATCGTTAAAATCAACCCAGATACTGTTTGGTCTTGTTTTAAAATAACTGTAACAATGGCGTGTATTGAAGCAAAAACAGAAGACGAAAGAATTCCAACAATGACTGCAAAAAAGATATTGTTTGTATTAACTGCAGTTATGAATCCTGCAACTGCACCAATTGATATCATTCCTTCTACTCCAAGATTTAAGATCCCTGATTTTTCAGTAACTAATTCTCCAAGGGCTGCAATAAATAATAAAGTTGCAGCTTGAAGTGTTGCGTTTAATAAACCAAGAAGCTGTATATCAATCATTATCTACTCTTAATAATTTATAATTGAAAAAAAACTGAATCACTAAAGCACCCAATAATGTTGATGCCTGAATAATATCAGCAATATAAGTGCTTACTCCAATGGTTTGAATTACTGAACCACCAATAGATAATGCTCCAAAAAGTGTTCCAACTAAAAAAATTCCAATTGGCCTCATTCCGGTTATTGCTGCGACAATTATTGCAGTATACCCAAACCCTTGTGAGATTCCTGTTGAGACTCGATGTGTCTGGCTCAATAATTCAACTCCACCAGCTAAACCTGCAAAACCACCACCAATTAACATCGCAAGGAAAGCTTTTTGTTTTGCATTTATTCCTGCATAAATCGCAGTCATTTCGGATCCACCTGCAATTCTCATTTCATAGCCAAAAACTGATTTATTTTTTAGGTAATGTGCCAAAGCTGTAAATATAATACAAATAATAAATCCATAGCTTAATTTTCCAAATACAGTTGGCATGTAGACTTCTCTTCCGACGTAAGCTGCTGCAGGAAAATTTAAAGAATTTGGATCTTTCCATGGTCCATTAACTAAATAAATAGTTAATCCTATAACTATGTAATTAGTTAATAAGGTAGTAATTATTTCATTTACACCAAATAAAACTTTTGTAAGTGCAGGAATTAAAATACAGAAGGCACCACCTGCAAATGCAGAAAATAAAAGTACCAGAATAAAAATTGTTGAATTTGATAAATTGAAATTAATATACACTAAATTTACACCTATAGCACCCATAAAAATTTGTCCTTCTGCACCTATATTCCAAAGTTTTACTGTATTTATAATTGCAATACCCAAACCTGCAAGAATTAATGGGATTGCTTTATTTAACGAAGAACTTAAGCTGTTAACACTACCTATAGATAGCTTGAACATTAAAGAGAAAGTATCGATTGGATTTTTATCCTGTATTAATAAAACTAAAGATCCTATTATCAATGCAATTAGAAATCCAGCAAGAAATGAATAAAAGGTTGACAGTTCGTTGACATTTTGACGTTTTAATAAAGTATATTTATTCATTAATACCTGCCATAGCAAGACCAATATTTCTTATATCTGATTGAGATGTGTTAAAAGATTTAATTATTTTTCCTTCATAAATTACAAGTAGCTTATGACATAATTTAAAAAGTTCATCAAGGTCTTCGGAGATTAAAAAAATTGCAGAACCCTTATTTCTTTGATCTATTAATAGATTATGAATCGCTTCAACAGCATTTACATCGAGCCCCCTTGTTGGTTGCGATGCAATAATTACTTCAGGGTTTCCAACTAGTTCTCTGCCCATTAAAAGTTTTTGCATATTACCCCCAGACAAAGTTGAAATTTCAGCTTTTGGATTAGGAGCTTTAATTGAAAATTGATTAACTAAATCATCTAAATATTTTGATGCTCTATTTTTAGATAAATGTGGCCCAAGTTTCGTCTGAAAATAATCCCTTACTATTGAATTATCAATTACAGATACGCCTGGAGCGAGACCAACACCAAGCCTGTTTTCAGGAATATAAGATAAATTTAATTTTTTTCTAGATTTAACGCCCTTATGCGAAACGTCATTGTCATTTATAATTATTTTTCCTTCAAAGGTCTTCTCGATACCTGAAATTATATTTGCTAATTCGACTTGACCATTGCCAGAGACTCCAGCTAAACCTAAAATTTCACCACTTTTAATTTGAAAGTTAATATCATCTAGCTTTTTGATATTATTTATTGGATCTTCATAACTAATACCCTTTACATCTAATTTAACTTCTCCTATATTGTTATCTTTTTTTATTTGAGATTTTTTAACATTTCCCATCATTAAATTAATTAAATTGTCATCGCTTACATCTTTAGTTGATAAATCTTTTGAAATCATTTTTCCGTTTTTCATAACTGAGACAATTTCGGTAAAATCACGTATTTCTTTTAATTTATGTGTTATTAAAACTATTGTTTTCCTGTCTTCTCTTGCTAAAGTTTCGAGAGAGTATTTAAGCTGAACAGTTTCCTGAGGTGTAAGAACTGCGGTTGGTTCATCTAAAAGCATTATGTTACTGTTATTGAAAATAAGTTTCATGATTTCAATTTTTTGCTTTTCTCCAACAGATAAGTTAGAAATTATTTCATTTTCATCCGAATTTAATGCAAAAATTTCTGAATATTTTTTAAAAGTATTCATGAAGTCATCTTTGTAAATATTTGATTTTGAAAGAGTTAAATTATCTTTAATACTAAAGCTTTCAACAAGTCTAAATTCTTGATGTACCATTCCAATCCCAAGTTTTGATGCAAAGTCTGGATTTGAAATTTTATATTTCTTATCTTTAATATAAATGGAGCCTCTTTCAGGCTGGTAGAGTCCCGAGAGAACATTCATTAGCGATGATTTCCCAGCTCCATTTTCGCCTAATAACCCGTGAATTTTACCCTCATAAAGACTAAAACTTACATCATCAAGAGCTTTTAATGTCCCAAAACTTTTTGTTATATTTTTAGTTTCTAAAATTTTATTATTCATAAAAAAAATTACAGCACCTCAAGAAGAGGTGCTGTAATAAAAACATTTAGTCTAATGTACCTACAACATTGTCAACAAAGTAACTCATGCCTAACAAGTCACCATCACTTGAACCTTCAAATATCACAAAAGTTCCATCGATAATTTCTTGTTTTCTTTGTTCAATTAATGATTTTACATCACTTGACACATCATCAGATACCTCAAACAAATCTACAACATTACCAGACATTCCTGTCCAATATGGAGTTGTAGTGAATTCGTCATTTATGACTGCATTAACCATCTCAGTGTATAACGGTCCCCAGTTCCAGACAGGTGCAGTAACAAAAGCATCTGGAGCTGCATCTTTTCCATAACCAGTATGGTAACCAATCCATTTTGCACCAGCTGCTTCAGCAGCAATACCAGTAGAAGCGGAATCTTGATGTTGAGTTAATACATCAGCACCTGCTTCTATAAGTGCATTTGCAGCCTGAGTTTCTTCTTCAGGCCCAAACCAAGTGTTTGTCCAAACTACTTCAACTGTAGCATCAGGGTTCACCTCTTTAACACCATTTGCAAAAGCATTAATACCTCTTATAACTTCTGGTATTGGAAATGCTGCTACATAGCCAATTGTATTTGACTCAGTAAGTGATCCTGCTGCTAATCCAGACAAATATCTTGCTTCATAAATTTTTCCAAAATAGTTTGTATAGTTAGAATCATTTGATTTATATCCAGAGCAATGTAAGAAAATAACATCTGGATATTCAGCTGCCATTTCTTCCATTATGTCTAGGTATCCGAAAGTAGTTCCAAAAATTATATTATAACCTTGTTCAATATAAGCTTCAGCTACTGTTCTGAATTCAGTTGCATCAGGTGGAATATCCTCTGTGAAAGCAGTTTCAATTCCTGTTTGCTCAACTAAATATTGACGACCTTCGTCATGCGCCTGTGTCCATCCTCCGTCATTTGCGGATCCAAGATATACAAAGGCTGCTTTGTAATCATCTACGTCTGCGGCTCCCCCGCAGGCCATAGCAAGAATACTGATAATAAGTAGGCCTACCGCCCAACTTCTACGCATCCTTACCTCCTTTTCATAGGGTAATTATAGGACATGCTGTAGTTAGAGCCTATATTTACCGACTAAAATTTATTAAATATTTTATCTGTGGACTTCTTAAATTTTGATAAAATTAACTCTTACGAAAATGAAAAAGCTAATTTATACCTGGGAACAGCAAATTGAAGATACGAATTTAATTTGCGAAAAAATAGAGGCTGATAATTTTGATCCGGATGTAATTGTTGGAATTAGTAGAGGAGGATTAATTCCTGGAGTAATGATCTCTCACAAATTAAACATTCCATTTAAGCCTGTACATGCATCCACAAGAGATTTTCCTCATTGGGAAAATTATCTTCCAAAGTCCAACGATTCAAAAGTTTTAATAGTTGATGACATTTGTGATAGTGGAGAAACTTTTGAAAGGTTATCAAATTACATAAAAGAAAATATCAATCATGAGTGTGAAGTCCGCTTCTCTGCATTATGGTGGAACAACGAATGTGATTTTGAACCACATTATTACACAAGAGATTTAGCAAAAGATACTGAACCAGTATGGATATTTTTTCCTCACGAAAATTGGTGGGAAGGTTCAATTAGCTAGTTTTTGTGAAAACTCTTTGATAGTTTTTAACATACTAAAAGCACCATTTCTTCTGGCAGGACTCAAGATTACACCTAGTTCAAACTCTTCCATTAAATCAATCGTTGATTCAGCAATTTCATCGGCCGTTTGATCAGAGTAAATCGACGCTATTAATGTAACAAGTCCTTTAGCAATTAAGGCATCTGAGTCACTTTTAAAAAATAATTTATCATTTTTTTCTTCAGGCACCAGCCAAACTTGACTCTGACATCCATTTACTTTAAATTCATCAATTCTTAATTCCTTAGGAAACTCTTCACTTTTTTTTGCTTGTTCAATCAAATACTGATATTTTTCTTGTGGATTTGGGAACATTGAGAGTGTTTTTTTATACTCATTTACTTTTTCTTGAATATTCATATTATTTTAAAATTTTTATACTTTCTTCTATTGCGTCTGCCAAGATGTTAAAGTCTTCCTCATCATTGTAAACGTACCCAGTTGCCCTAAAAGTAGCATCTAGTTCTAGCTTTCTGTGGAATGGCTGAACACAATGATGACCAGCACGTACCGCTACACCAAATGTGTCTAACATTAATGATATATCTGTCGCGTGAACATTATCGACACTCATAGCAAAAGTGCACCCAGCTACATCTGAATTAGTATGAATAATATTTAGACCATCTATGTTTTCTAATTTATTTTTTGCGTATAACCTAAGATTATCTGAATGATTTTCTACATTTTTCATATCTAAGTTTGTTAAATAATCTACAGCAGCACCTAAACCAATAGCTTCAACATATGGTGGTGTACCAGCCTCAAATTTGTGAGGAACTGGGGCCCAAGTTGCTTTATCATAATAAACTTCTTCAATCATGTCGCCTCCACCATAAACAGGATCAAGTTTTTGAAGTAATTCTTTTCTTCCCCAAACAACACCTATTCCAGTAGGACCAAGCATTTTATGACCAGAAACACAGAGAAAGTCTATACCAAGGTCCTGTACATCGATTTTTCTGTGTGGAACTAATTGTGCACCATCAACAATATAAATCGCATCTGTTTTTTCTTTTATCAAAGTGTTTATTAATTTTATATCTGGGAGCATTCCAGATATATTTGACTCACCAACTATTGACACTACTTTCGTATTTTCATTTAAGAGACTTTTAAAATGATCAATATCTAAATTGAATGACTCTGTCACATTTATGAAATTTATTTTTAAATCGTATTTATCAGCAGCCATTTGCCATGGAATAATATTTGCATGATGTTCTATTTCAGAGAGTATTATTTCATCACCTGGGCTTAAATCTTTACATATAGAGTTTGCTAAAAAGTTAAAACCTTCGGTGCATCCTTTTGCAAAAATAATTTCATCTGAAGAGTTAGCGTTGATAAAATTTTTTAATTTGCTTCTTACATCTTCATATTTTGCAGTAGTTTCTGAAGACAAGACATAAGTACCTCTATGAACATTTGCATTATTATTTTTATATATATTTGACATTGCGTCGATAACTGAATTTGGCTTTTGAGATGTTGCTCCTGAATCTAAATAAGTGAGCCTTTTTCCATTGACCTCTCTTGCAAAAATTGGGAAATCTTTTTTTAAATCACTTACAGTTATCATAAATAAGATTCGTATCCTTCTTTTTCAAGCTTTTCAGATAATTCTACTCCACCAGATTCAACTATTGTCCCATTAACAAATACGTGTACAAAGTCTGGTTTAATGTATTCTAAAAGTCTTTGGTAGTGAGTAACAACTAGGTAACCCTTGTCGTTAGTTTTTAATTTACTAACACCTTCACCAACTACTTTTAGTCCATCGACATCTAATCCAGAGTCGGTTTCATCTAAAACTGCAAGTTTAGGATTAAGAACAGCAAGTTGAAGAATTTCGTTTCTTTTTCTCTCTCCTCCTGAAAAACCTTCATTTAGATATCGATCAGCAAAATCAGCAGATAAACCTAGTTGCTCCATAGCTTCTGCAACTTTTAATCTAAGCTCTAGTGTTGTATATTCGGTTTCTTCAATATTTGTAAGAGCAGTTTTTAACATATTAACAATAGTGACTCCTGGAATAGACTCTGGATACTGAAATGCTAAAAACATTCCTAACTTTGCTCTGTTGTCAACTGGCTCTTCAGTGATGTCCTCACCTTCAAAAATTACTGAGCCCTTAGTCACTTCATATACAGGGTTACCCATCACTACATTTGCTAATGTGGATTTTCCAGATCCATTAGGCCCCATAATTGCGTGTACTTCACCTGGATTAATATTTAAGTTAACGCCTTTCAATATTTCTGCGCCATCAACTTCTGCGTGTAAGTTTTTAATTTTTAACATATTATCTATGTTAATTATGATTTGAAACAAGTTAAATATGATTAGCGAAATAAAATATAAAAATTACAATAAGATAATGCAATTTACATTAACTGATCTTCAAACTGAGATTAAAGAAAACTCTAATAAACTTTTAAAAGAGAATATAGATCTTCTAGAGACAATTCAAAAAGTAGATGACAATTGTAGATTAGATGAAAAAGTATGGCAACTGGTTATTGACCAGGGTTGGCTTGCTTTAGATGTTCCTGAGGAAGATGGAGGTCTTGGATTCTCAAATACTGACACTGCAATACTTTCAGAGGTTCTTGGATATTACATGCCAATTATCCCTATCTTTAGTTCTGGAGTGGTTTTTAAGCATATCCTATTAAATTCAAAAAAAGAAAAAAAAGATGAATTACTTACAGAAATTATTAGTGGACAAAAAATAGGAACATTTGCAGTTTATGAAAATGATAAATATGAAATTAATGAAAATACAATAAGCACTCAGTTAACTACTACGGATTCTGGATTCAAATTAAACGGGCTCAAAAAATATGTTATGTTTGGTGATGTTTCAAACTACATAGCTGTTTTAGCAAAATCTGAAGATAGCTTTAAGTTTCTTTTGGTAGACCCAGATGCAGAAGGTATTGAGGTTAAACAAACAACATCACTTGATCAGACTCGACCAATGTGCGAAGTAAAGATGAAAGATGTTCATTTAGATGAGGACTCAGTTTTAATTGATTTAGATTCAGAATTATCTGAGTGGAATAAAGTAAAAAATATTGCACTTGGTTATCTAGCTATGGAACAGGTAGGAGCTTCTCAAGCTTGTTTAGACATGTCTACAAAGTATGCAAAAGAAAGAATACAATTTGGAAGACCTATTGGATCTTTTCAAGCAATTCAACATATATGTGCAAATATGCTTATGCAGTTGGAAAGTGCAAAATCGGTGGCTTATAGCGCTGTTAGAGTTGATTATTTGGACGATGTTGAAACTGAAATGAGCTCTATGCTTGCAAAGTCATACTGTTCTGAAGTTTTCAATAAAATTGCAGGAGATAACATACAAGTTCATGGTGGAATTGGCTTCACATGGGAACACCCAGCACATCTATATTTTAAAAAAGCAAAATCAGATTCACTTTTACTTGGAACTCCAAAGTTAGCAAGAGATAAAATAGCAGAATTATTAAGCCTCTAAATTGAAAAGACTAGATCGATTCGAAAATTCTAGGTTTGTTGGATATAGAAAAAATATGAAAGTCTATGACTGTGATAACGAAGAGCAATTTTCAAAATTAACAGCAATTATGGAAAATCTTGACTACATTAAATTAAATTTAATACAGTCATTTTCACCTGATACTATAGATGAAGCAAAAAATAGAGGATTTAAGTCCGCTTAGCGATTTCCCATAAATTTACTTTTGAATCAGTAATATGGTTGACTTTTTTATTATTTTCTAAATATTTTAAATGCGCCATAGTTTCCTGAAATGCGAGTCTTAAATTTAGTGCATCAAGCTTTCTAGGAAAAAGCATACTTACAACTTCCCATCCTGAGAACTGTGAGTTTCCAATTAATTTAATAATTTTTTCCGACCTTTTTTTGTGATGGAGTTTCATTTGTTCAATGCGGAAATATGGCTTTTCAATTAAGTTACCATGACCAGGGGCAATTAATTTTTGCTCTAATTTATAAACTTTATCAAGGGAAGATGTATATTTTTGGAGCATGTCATCTTCAGCATCTTCTAATGGAATGAATGGAGTAATCTTAGGAAGTATATGATCACCTGAAAATAATATTTTAGAAGGATTGTCTAAAATAGAAATTTCTGTTCTATCATGACCCGGCGTAAATATTATTTCAATATTTCTATCAACATCTTTTAACTTACCTTCATCGAGAAGTATTTCTGGCTTAGATAGTTTTCCAGCATATTTAGGCGTTTTTATTTGATCAAGATCATCTAAAAAACTTTTAGGAGCCCCTTCGTTTCTTGCATATTCTTTAAGTTGCTTGAACCTAATGGACCAATCATTGTAACCCTCAATAAAATCCATAGAATTTTTGTATAAAGCAAATGGTATATCTTTTTCTCTAATAGTTGTAGATAGACCAATATGATCAGAGTGCATATGTGTTCCAATTAATAATTTTATATCTTCAAATGTAATCCCAAGTAAATCCATTTTGCTTTCTAATAATTTAAGATATTCATTTCCATCTACACCACAATCAATCATTACTAAGCCATTTGAGTCTTCAATAAAGTACACATTGACAAATCTCGGTGAACTCCAGGGTAGTTCTAGAGGTATATGGGTTATGCCGTGTTTTAAATTAAAATTTCTCAAGTTTAAAATGTTAACAGCCACACACCAAAGGCAGCAAGTATAAGTAAACCTGTTAAAAGAGAAGCAATGATTAAATGTCTTGTTTGCATGGTTACATTCTAGTTCAATATAAAACAATCCTAATTTTGAACTTTTACCAAACTTTAGTAAATTTATATGTGACGATAACTATTATCATTTTTCTTGGGAACCCCACGTAGGAATGTAGTTATTATCTCGATTAGACAGAGATCCTGTCTGGAAAGAGGTAATTTGAAAAAATTAACCATTATTGGCGGAGGGCCAGCAGGTTACGCTGCTGCACTTTACGCAAGCAATTTCGACTTAGAAGTTACTTTAGTTGAGTCAGACACACTTGGCGGCACATGTCTAAATAGAGGCTGCATACCTGCAAAATATTGGCTACATGTTGCAGAGTTAAATCATGAAATTGAAACCTCATCTGACTTTGGTATAAATATAAATGAAAAAACTATCGATTGGGCTAAGACAGCAGAAAAAAGATTTGAAATTGTAAATAAGCTCGTAGGTGGTATTGGGATGTTGCTAAATTCAAAAAAAGTGAATGTTCTTGAAGGATGGGGATCAATCAAAGACAAAAATAATGTTCTAGTTAAAAAAGCTGATGGTGAAGAAATAATTCTGGAATCAGACTTTATACTTTTAGCTACCGGATCAAAACCTAGGTCGATTCCTAGTATTGAAATTGATAATGAATATGTCATAACCTCAGATTCAGCTTTAAATTGGGAACAACCGCCAAGTAAAGTTTGCGTTATAGGAGCTGGTGCAATCGGATGTGAATTTGCTAGTTTACTAAATGATTTAGGTTCAGATGTTACAGTTGTTGAGCTAGCAAAAGAAATCTTACCTGGTTTAGATAAAAGAACATCAGGAGAACTTAGAAAGCAACTTTCAAAAAGAGGTGTTGATTTTAAATTGGGTACATCTGTAGATTCAATTAAAGATAAGACAGTTAATTTCTCTGATGGTGAAAATGATAATTTTGAATGTGTATTAGTGGCAGTGGGTAGAGCACCTCTTACAGAAAATATTGGACTAGAAGAAGCCGGAATAAAAGTAAATAATGGTTTTGTAGAAACCAACTTACAGACTTTACAAACAGCAGTGGAAAATATTTATGCTTTAGGAGATATTGTCGAAGGTACTCCACAGTTAGCACATGTGGCTTTTGCAGAAGCTATTAGCTCTGTTACACATATAGCTACTGGAGAAAACAATCCTATAAATTACAGTGCAATTCCTTATGTAGTTTATACAAGACCTGAACTTGCTGAGGTTGGAGTAAATTCTGAAAAGGCAAAAGATTTAGGAATTAAAATAAATCAATCCCAGCACAGTTTTGCAGGAATAGGAAGAGCTATGATTCAAAATCAAAATCAAGGATTAGTTAAAGTTTACTCAGAAGAAAATGGTCCGATAGTTGGAGCAAGCGTATGCGGTCCAGCTGCGGGTGAAATGATACATGAATTGATGTACATGGTAGGGTGGGAAGCACTTCCAGAAGAGGCTTCAGAATTTATCCATGCACATCCAACTTTGAGTGAAGCAATTGGTGAGTCATTAATGAGTTTAAGCGGTAGGGGGTTACATTAATATGCAGATTGAAAAAATAACAAGACAAGGATATTCAGCAACACTTTCTAAAGATGTTCTCTGGGATATCTATAAATCTATGAAAACGCAACGTTTACTTGAAGATAGATTACTAAAAATGTATAAAGGCGGACAATTAAGTGGAGCAGTGTACCCAGGTATTGGTCAAGAAGCATGTATGGCAGGTATTGCAGCAGGTATGAATTCTAAAGATATTTTTGGAGGTACACATAGAGACCTTGGTGTTCAGATTAAAAAAGGTGTAACACTTAAAGAAATTGCTTTAAACTTCTACGGTAAAAATGAGGGTCCTTCTAAAGGTAGAGATGGAAACAGTCACTTTGGTGTTGTTGATAAAGGAACACTCATGGTGGTATCTCCTCTACCTGATTCTGCTCCCGTAGCAGTAGGTTGGGCCCTAGCATCACAACAAAGTGGATCAGGGGTAGTAGCTGTTGCTAATTGTGGTGAGGGAGCTACTGCAACAGGTACTTGGCATGAAAGTGTAAATATGGCTGCTGTTCTTAATTTACCAGTTGTTTTTACAGTACAAAATAATCAGTTTGCATACTCTTCACCTAATGACACTGAGTTTGGAACACCTAATGTTGCTGATAGAGCAGCAGGTTATGGCC
>Ga0181395_1000762_pt1 | contig 13412 bp, 1 predicted proteins | sample 18SPOviralmetaG_FD_130124 | JGI IMG/M metagenome (GOLD analysis project Ga0181395, IMG submission 130124) | Marine viral communities from the oligotrophic San Pedro Time Series (SPOT) site, San Pedro Channel, CA, USA - 18 SPOT_SRF_2010-12-16 | ecosystem: Environmental > Aquatic > Marine > Strait...
CTGATGGCACTCTTGTAGAAAGTATTGCTGCAACAGATAGTAAGGTGTCGGGATCAGGAACTAGTCAGATAACAGTAAATCCAACCAGTGACTTAGCAGAAAATACAACCTTCTATGTTAATATTGATGCTAATGCTTTTGATGATGCTGCAGGTAACTCCTTTGCTGGAGTTGCGGACTCAACAACTATAAGGTTCACTACTGGTTCTGATCCTGACCCAGATCCCCCTATTGTTGATGGAGAATACTCCGTGAGATTTTATGGTAATGGACTAACATTGAACGGTCAACTCGTTATCACTTAAAAACAACATAAATAACTAAAAATATCAATGGCAGATAAAAGTTTTGGTGTAAAGCAACTGAATATATTGGGAGTCGGTGGCACCATAGCGACATTGGTAAAACCTGATGGAGTGGATATCACTGGTGGAGGACTCGGAGGTCACCTAAAAGTCACTGGTGTATCAACTTTTAGTGGAAATATAAATGCGAACGGAAATATTGTAGGAGATAGTGCGACAAATATAACTGGAATTAATAATGTATCAGCAACAACTTTAACAGGAACTCTTCAGACTGCTGCACAACCTAATATTACATCACTTGGAGCACTAGGTGCATTAACAGTTTCGGGTAACGTAAATGCAAACGGAAATATAATTGGTGATACTGCGACAAACGTATCTGGTATTAATTCAGTTACTGCCACTACTTTATTTGGTGATGGTTCAAATCTGACTGGTATTACTGCAGAAGGAACTGGTGCGATTGGTGGTTTAACTGTTAAAAACCAGAGTGGATCTGTTGTAGGAACTGGGGGAAGTATTTCTACTCTTGATTTTAATGGTTCTACTGGTGTAACTGTTACTGCAACAAGTGGTGCATCTGGTATCGCAACCATTGCCATCACTGGTGGATTTAGTCCAGACACACAAGAGAATTTATATGCTGGAACTTGTGCTGGTGAAGCATCTGATGCTGATACTTGCTTTAACGTTGCGATTGGTTACAAAGCTGGATGTAAGTTAAATTCTGGTGATCGTAATATTTTCCTTGGTGCTGAAGCGGGTTGTCTAACCACATCAGGAATGACTAATTTCTTTGGTGGATATTCAGCTGGAAGATGTAATGAAACTGGATCTTATAATGTTCTTTTTGGTATTGCTGCTGGTTGTTCTGCAACTTCAGGTAATTATAGAGTCTTTATAGGAAACTCAGCAGGAGCCCATGCAACAGGTGTTGATGGAACCTTTATAGGATCCTATGCTGGAAGATGTAATACTGGTACCTATAATATTGCATTAGGTCGGAATGCATTAACAGGTAGTAATACTCCTGGTGATAATACTGGAAATCGAAATATTGTAATAGGATGCGACGCAGGACTTGATTTAACAACAGGATCATGTAACGTCCTCATGGGAACTCGTGCTGGTTACAATTTAACAACTGGTAGTAATAATACTGGATTGGGAAATTTAGCAATGAGTGCTGGCACTATAACTGGATCTAGGAACGTTGCGATTGGTGAAAATGCGGCTCTTTGTTTATCAGGTGGTTTTTACAATGTAATGTTTGGTTTTAATGCTGGTAAATGTATTCAGACTGGTGGTGGTAATGTCGTAATTGGAGCTTGTGCAGGTTTAAAAAATACAGGACAAGGTGGTAATACCTTCGTTGGTACTTCTGCAGGATGCAACAGCACTGGTTCTTGTAATACATTTATAGGTCAAGATGCTGGTAAAGGTCAAGGTGGTCATTCTCATAATACTTACATTGGTCATAAGGCCGCTTGTTCTCAATCACAAGGTGATAATAATATTGCAATAGGGTGTAATGTATGTCTTCCAGTAAACACAGGAAATGCAGCAAGTAAACAACTTGCGATTGGTCATAACAGTAAACAATGGATTGTTGGTAACTGTGATTATAATGTAGGTATCGGAACCACAAATCCAAATGCTCCTGTTGGTGCTGGTAACACTGCGAAGTTAAGTGTTGGTATCTTATCTGCCTATCAACTTTATGGTGATGGTTCTGCACTAACAGGTATTCAACAAGGTGTTCCTGGTATTAGCACTACAGGAACAAGCACGCTTACGAATTTAAATGTAACTGGTGTATCAACATTTGTAGGAAATGCTCAGTTTGATGGTAATGTATCCATTGGTGGAACATTAACATACGAAGACGTAACTAATATTGATTCACTTGGTATTGTAACTGCACGAACAGGAATTAAAGTTCTTGCTGGTGGTATTAATGCTGTTGGTGTTGTAACTGCAACTTCATTCTCTGGTGATGGTTCAAATTTAAGTGGTGTTGGATTTGAACAAGACTCTCAAGGAAACTTAGTCGCAGGAACAGGTGCTGGTGCAGTAATTGATTCTGATACTTGTTTCAACATAATGATTGGTTGCAATTCTGGTAGATCAAACTGTGCAGGTGATCATAATTTGTTCTTAGGATGTAATGCTGGATGTTTACTTACATCTGGTGGTCACAACCTAATGATTGGAAAATGTGCAGGAAGATGTATAACAACTGGTACTTACAACATTGCGTTTGGTGTTGCTGCGATGAGTGGTGGATCTGCCACTACTGGTCAAGCTAACGTAGCGATTGGTAGATTTGCTGGTAATTGTATATGTTCTGGTCAACGAAACGTTGTTCTGGGTGATTATGCTGGTCAGGACATTACTTCTGGTAGTTGTAATATTTTCATGGGTCTTGCATCTGGTTGTGCATCAACAACTGGTTGTGCCAATATTGCACTTGGTGTATACGCAGGTAAGGGATTATCATCAGGTGGTTGTAATGTTTTCTTAGGTCATTATACAGCTTGCAATATAGCCACTGGCACAGATAATTTTGTAGTAGGTAACAGAGCTGGTAAATGTTTAGCAGATGCAGACCATAATATAATGATTGGTAGTTGTGCTGGAGTATGTGCTACAAGTGCTGAGTGTAATATTATAATGGGTAAAGAAGCAGGAAGATGCTTTACAACTGGTCATGCAAATATAATAATGGGTAAATATGCAGCAAAAGGTGCTAATAATACTGCAATAACTGGATATAATAATATTATTATGGGTAGTTGTGCTGCCTTATGCATGACAAGTGGTGATCAAAACGTCTTTATTGGAAATTATGTAGCACATTGTGCCACTGCCACTAGTGCTGGTAACATTGCAATTGGTGCATTTGCTGCTAAATGCATAACAAGTGCTAACAGCCAAATCTTTTTGGGATGTAAAGCTGGTGCATACACTAAAACAGGTTCCAATAGTATTGCCATGGGCACAGGTGCAACTAAGTGTTTTGAAAAAAATTGTTACAACATTGCACTTGGAAGTGCTGCATTACAAGGTGGTAGTTCTACTCCTTCTGAAAATGATGGTGTTCACAACGTTGCACTTGGCACGAATGCAGGTAAGTGTGTTACGACTGGTGATTGTAATATATTCGGGACATTTGGTGCTGGTAGTAATTTAACCACTGGATCTTCAAATGTTTTCTTTGGACATAACGCTGGTAGAAATTTCACCACTGGATCTGGTAATCTTGCATTAGGAACTGCAGCATGTGGAATTTTTAGTGGAGATGCAACTGGTACTGGAAACGTACTCTTAGGAAATCTCGCTGGAGCATGTGTTTCTGGAAGTGCTAGTTACAACACGTTTATTGGATATGGGGCAGCTACTAACTTTGTTTGCACAATTACAGGATCAAAAAATATAATAATTGGTTGTAGGGTTGGAATTGCTGATTCAACTGGTAGTTGTCAACTTGCTATTGGTGTTGGTAATACCAATTGGATTTCTGGTGATAGTGACTTTAACGTAGGTATTGGAACTAACGTATTCAACACTGCTGTTGGTGCTGGAGTCACTGCTAAAGCGTATGTTGGTATCTTATCTGCCTATCAAATCTATGGTGATGGATCAAATATAACTGGTCTCTCTGCTGGTGGATTATCACCAGACGATGATAAAAACTTGTTGTCATCTGACACTTGTTCTGGATGTAATCTTGATGGTAGCAGTGGTTGCTTTAACATATTCATAGGAATGTGTGCTGGTAAGTCAAATGAAGGTGGTGCTGGTAATATATTTTTAGGAAAATGTTCTGGTGCACTCAATACAGCAGGTCAAGAAAATGTTTTCTTAGGAGCATGTGCTGGAAAATATAATACTACAGCAGATCAAGGTGTAATGATTGGTAGTGGCGCAGGTTGTTGTGCAAGTCCGACTTATTATCCTGTTCTTATTGGATATAATGCTGGTAAAGGTGCCTCTGGAACAGCTAAGCACACTGGTGCTGGCACTATAGCGATTGGTGGAAACGCTGGTTGCGTAATAACCACTGGTGCATTCAATTTGTATATTGGTGAGAGTGCTGGTAAATGTCAGTGTAATGGTTCAGATAATATTGCATTTGGTCTCTGTGCACTACTTAGTAGTTCTACTCTTACTGCTAATACTGGAAGTTGTAACATCTCAATAGGAAGAGAATCTGGTCGAAATATGACCAGTGGTTACAATAATGTTTTACTTGGCACAGATGCTGGATGCACTCTGGCAGCTGGTCATAACAATGTGTTCATAGGTTGTAGGACAGGTTGTGACATGACCTCTGGATTTAGGAACGTATTCATAGGAGATAGTGCTGGAAGGGGTGCATCAACTGGTTGCTATAATATTGCTATTGGTTGTGATACGATGGCCGCTGGTGTCTTAACTGGTGTCAATAACATAGCTCTTGGTTGCATGGCAGGACGCAAGGTAACGAGTGGTAATAATAATACATTCATGGGTCAATATGCTGGTGGTAATCTTACAACTGGATGTAGTAACTTTATCGCAGGACAATCTGCTGGTGGTTCAGGCACAATAACTGGTACTCATAATATTTTGTTAGGTGATTGTTCTGGTAAGGTTCTTACAAGTGGTACGAATAACGTATTCCTTGGTCGCACTACAGGAAGGTGTGTAAGTTCCACCAGTAATAATGTGCACATAGGTAATTTGGCAGGTAGATATAGTGAGGGTGGATATAATATCTTGTTTGGTAGATGTGCTGGTTATGGAGTAGATGGAGGCACAAATAATGCTAGTGCAAACGTATTCATTGGTGAAGCTGCTGGAAAAGTCATAGATACTGGTTGTGATAATCTTGGATTAGGAGCAGGTTCTGGTAGTAGCTTGACTAGTGGAGGTTGTAACACATTAGTTGGTCATCGTTCAGGATGTCTTATTACAACAGGAGGACATAACGTTGTCATTGGTAGACTCACACAACCTCCCATAATAAATGGTAGTTATCAACTTGCGATTGGTAGTGGATTTGAAAGGAAACCATGGATTGTTGGTGATTGTGATTATAATGTTGGTATCGGTCAAACTATTCCTACTGCTGCGGTTGGTGTTGGTAACACTGCTGTATTAGCAGTTGGTATTGTATCTGCTTATCAACTTTATGGTGATGGTTCTGCACTAACTGGTATTTCTGGTGGTTGCATGAAGTTAGTTGCAGATAGAAACTATGTTACTGATGGATCTTGTTCTGGATGTAATTTCTCTGGTGCGACTGACAATATCATACTAGGAACTTGTGCAGGTAAAGCTGTAACAAGTGGTGATGAAAATGTATTCATAGGTCGTTACACTGGAATGTGTACACAAACTGGTCTTTGTAATGTTTTCATAGGTCATTGTGCTGGTAAAACAGTCACGAATCATAGTGAAACTATATTTATTGGTAGTATAGCTGGTGGAATGGCAACTGCTTCTTCTGGAACTTCTATATTCATTGGTAAACTTGCAGGTTGTTGTGCAGGTGCCACTACTAACGCAATTGTTATGGGTCTCAACGCAGGTGGAAAAACATCGGGTGATGCCACTGTCATTATTGGTAAAGACGCAGGTAGATGTATAGCAGGAGATAATAATATTGCAATCGGATGTTATGCAGGTCAGGGAGCATCTTCAGGTCAAACTGGTGGTCATAATATTTTCATGGGTAGATATACTGGTTTTGCCTTTGCTGGTGGTAATAATAATATTGCGATAGGATGTAAAGCTTCAGACGGTCTTACATCTGGAAGTTGTAATGTTGCTATTGGTAATTTAGCAATGAGTGGTGGAACAGTAACTGGTGGTAACAACATTACATTTGGTTATAATGCAGGTAATAGTCTAACAAGTGGAAGTGGTAATATTGCGATAGGTCAGGAAGCAGGAAAAACTAATGCTAGTAACAACAATAGTATTGCGATTGGTAAACAAGCACTTTCTCTTGGTACCGCTGGTAATACTATTGCCATAGGTCATTATGCTGGTCAAAATACAAGTGTTTACAATTCTGTTTATATTGGTGAATATGCTGGAAGATGTAGATCTGCTTATTCAGATACTGCAATTGGATACTTTGCACTTAAAGGTGGTTCATCCACAGTAGGTTCTAACTATGGTGCTAACAACGTTGCCATAGGTTGTGAAACTTTATGTGCCATGACATCGGGTAATACAAATATTGCCATTGGTGAGGCTGCTGGTAAATGTGGTGCTACTGCATTTGCTAATGTTTTCATAGGTAGAAGATCTGGTCTTGGTTGTGCGAATCATAGTGCTGGAGCAAACGCTTTTGTAGGACAGGCAACAGGAAAAAATATCACAACTGGACGATTTAATGTCTTCATGGGATATTATACTGGACAGGACTTAACTACTGGTTATGATAATACATTTTTAGGATCATATGCAGGATGCGATACAACAACTGGTTGTGGTAACGTTGCCATAGGTCATTGTGTTAAACTTGCATCAGCGACTGGTCATTGTCAATTAGCAATTGGTAATGGAACTAATCGTTGGATTACTGGTGATAGTAACTTTAACGTAGGTATTGGAACCAACGTATTCACTACTGCTGTTGGTGCTGGAGTCACCGCTAAAGCGTATGTTGGTATTTTATCTGCCTATCAACTTTATGGTGATGGATCTGCACTAACTGGTATTAGTGCTGGTGGATTCAGTGCTGATGCTGATCTAAACTTATTCGCATCTAACACCTGTTCTGGATGTAATCTTGATGGTTCAGATGGTTGCTGTAATATTTTCTTAGGTGCATGTGCTGGTAAGGCAGCTACTAGTGGACAGGATAATATTCTTATGGGTGTTTGTTCTGGTGTTGCGATAACTTCTGGTGATCATAATATAGTGTTTGGTTGTCGTGCAGGAGAATCAATGGATGTCAATGCCATGAACATTATCTTTGGAAAATGTAGTGGTGCATGTTTGACTGGTAGTGGTAATGATGTCAATATTATGATAGGATGTTTCACTGGTAGAGGGGTTACTTCAGGATCAAGAAATGTCCTTATTGGTTCAGAAATACTTTCTGAAACTACATCAACTCCTTCCGAGAATATCTTCATTGGACGTAACATTGCAAATAGTAGTAATACTGCATCTGGTTTTGGTCGTAACGTTGCTGTTGGTAATTACTCACTTTTCTGTCTTACTTCAGGAACTTGTAACGTTGCAATTGGTCAACAGGCTGCTAAACAACTCACTAGTGGAAGCAACAACGTATCCATAGGATTTCAAGCTGCTAAAGGTCTTTCAAGTGGTAGTCATAATGTCTTTTTGGGTTGTTACGTAGCAGGTGGTAGTTCAAATATAACAGGAACACATAACTTTGCAGTGGGAGATCAAGCGTCAATGCCTCTTCAAAGCGGTAGTAATAATATTACTCTTGGCCAAGCATCTGCCAGAGCTTTAACTACTGGTTCAAACAATATCATTCTTGGTGTTTCTGCAGCAAAATGTTTTACAACTGCTAGTAATAATATTGCACTTGGTCCTGAAGTATGTTTACCTATATCCAATGGTAGTAAACAATTAGCAATTGGTTGTGGATCAAACCACTGGATTGTTGGTGACTGTAACTATAATGTAGGTATCGGTCAAACTATTCCTACTGCTGCAGTTACTTCTGGTAATACTGCTGTATTAGCAGTTGGTATTGTATCTGCTTATCAACTTTATGGTGATGGTTCAAACTTAAGTGGACTTAGTGCTCTATCAAACTTCACTGAGTCAGAGAATACCTCAAGTCCAAACAATACTGTCGCTGCAAACAGATTAATTGCAACAGGTTCAGGATCAAATATTGATGCTGTCTTCCAACCAAAAGGAACTGGTGCATTCCTTGCTCAATTACCTGATTCTGCCACAGCAGGTGGTAATAAACGTGGTTGTTATGCTGTAGATTTACAGATGATACGTCCCGCTGCAGCATGTGTTGCTTCAGGACCTTTCGCTGCAATTGCTGGAGGGTGTGGTAACAGAGCTCAAGATTGTGGATCTGTAGGTGGTGGAGTTTTAAACTCAGCATCATACTGGGGAAGTGTTTCTGGTGGTTGTTCAAACAGTGCAGATTCTAACTGGGCACACGTTGGTGGTGGACATGCAAACAGTGCAGGTTATGCAGGTGTCGTTGCTGGTGGTCAATCTAATAGTGCGAGCACATACGCAGCAGTTCTTGGAGCAAATTCCAACACTGCAAATGGTTATGGTGCTATCAATATATCAGCTGGTGGTAGTGCTGCACAAGGTGCTCGAAGCACTGCAATGGGATATTATGCATGCACATACAGTCGAGCTGGTTCGATTTCAATGGCAGCAAACTGTGCCTCTTTCTCTGGTAAAGGAAAAGTTCAAGAGACAATTATGCAGTTGGCCGTGCAAACAACGGATGCCACTGCCACTGTCGTAAGAACCAATACTTCAGCTGCTGCAACTTCCAATCAACTCACTTTACCAACAAACTCTGCCATGGTCTTTACAGGAACAGTTGTGGCAAACGTGACGAGTGGTGGAAATACGCATGCATGGCAGTTTAGAGGATCAATTAAGAGGGGAGCATCAAACGTTGCTCTGGTTGGAACACCAAGTATCGATGATATAGCCTACGATAGTGGTGCGTCTGCTTGGTCGTTTGCTATCAGTGCTGACACGACAAATCAGGCACTGGCAGTCACTGTCACGGGACAGTCAAGCACTACCATCAGATGGGTTGTCAACATTCATGCCACTGAAGTTGCGTTTTAATTATTAATCAAATAAATACAAAATAAGGAGTCTTAAGAACTAATGGCAATTAATATTAATCATCAGATTGATCAGGTAAATGGTTTTAAAATTACTGCTGTTGGTTCAGGTGCAACGGTTGGTGCTGCTGGTATTGTAACCTATCATGGAGATGGGTCACAATTAACTGGTATCTCTGGTGGTGGTGGATTCTCACAAGACGATCAAGGAAACTTAGTCGCAGGAACAGGTGCTGGTGCTGCGAAAGATGCAGATACTTGTTTCAACATAATGATTGGTTGCAACTCAGGTGCAGCATTGAATGCAGGTGATAAAAATATATTGCTTGGTCAGTGTTCAGGTAATACTTTAACGAGTGGTTTTGCAAATATTGCCATCGGACATCTCTCTATGAGAGATTCGACGGGTGGATGTTACAATGCCTTCTTTGGTTCATACTCAGGTATGCAAGCAGGTGATACTCTATCGAAAAATACTGCAGTAGGTAACGCAGCACTGATGAAAATTGGTTGTTCAGGAGCAGCTTACTGTAACACAGCAATAGGTGCAAATGCTGGAAAATGTATAACCACAGGTTGTGAAAACTTCTTTGGTGGATACCGAGCAGGTGGACTTGGTTTTATCACAGGTTCTGGTAACATATCAATTGGAAATCACTCATCAGAAGATTTAACTTCAGGTTCTCGCAACACTGTTGTCGGAGGATGTGCTGGTGCTAATTTAACAACTGGAGGTTGTAATACTTTCATTGGAACATGCGCTGGACTAGGTGTTACCACAGGAAGTAATGGAATCGCAATTGGATTTAACGCTGCAGGAAGTGCAAGACAGGCATCTCAAAATATTTACATTGGTGAGTGTGCAGGATATAACGTATTAGATAGTGGTAATCAGGTTATAATTGGACACAAAGCAGCATACTCACAGTGTGATTGGGGTTATGGATTTATAGTAATTGGTGCATGTGCAAGTTACTGTAATAGTAGTGGTCAGTTTAATACCACTATTGGTAATGATGCTAATAAAAAAGCAACAAGTGGATCATATAACGTATTCTTTGGACATGCCGCAGGTTGTTGCTTGGCTGGTAGTAGCAACACTGTAATAGGAACCTGTGCAGGTGGTGCTGCTTCAGGTGGAAGTTCAAACGTATTCGTAGGAAAATATTCTGGTAATGCTAATTCGGGTGCTAACAATACTTACCTTGGATCTGGAGCAGGTAAGAACGGTACTAGTGGTGATAGTAATATTGCAATTGGTATGAATGTGTGTCTAATGTCTGCCACAGCAGATCAACAATTAGTAATTGGATCCTGTCATTATGATTCAGATCCAAATGCACGTTGTGTTCACTATTTGGTTGGATGTAAGAGCACTGCTGGTTGCACTCTCGTAAGTATTGGAACAACTGTTCCTGATGCTGTGGTTGGAGCTGCACTCACAAGTAAGTTGAGTGTTGGTATTGTATCTGCATACAAATTATATGGAGATGGTTCTGCACTAACTGGTATCTCTGGTGGTGGTGGATTCGAACAAGACGATCAAGGAAACTTAGTCGCAGGAACAGGTGCTGGTGCAGCTAAAGATGCTGACACTTGCTTCAACATTATGATTGGATGTAATGCTGGTGCAGCATTGTGTGCAGGGGATCATAATATTTTCTTAGGTGCATGTAGTGGTAAATCCATGACTGATGGTGGTTATAATTTACTTTTTGGTAAGAGAGCAGGTTGTTCTCTTACTACAGGCAATCAGAATATTTTACTTGGTAATGGTGTGGGTAGACAACTAACCACTACTGGAGATAATATTGTTATTGGTAGGTCTGCTTTACAAGTTTCAACAACATCCTGCGATAATATTATTGTTGGATTAGAAGCTGGATATAATTTAGCATCTGGAAGACATAATCTTTTGGTAGGAACACAGGCAGGATGTGATCTTTCTACAAATTGTTATAGTATTTTAATTGGATATCAGGCTGGAACAAATCAAACCACTGGTGGATGTAATATATTCGTAGGTGCTTGTGCTGGACAAAAGTGTGCAGTAACTGGTAGTTGTAACATTGCCATCGGTATCATGGCAGGTTTGAAACTTACAAGTGGAATGTGTAATATCTTCATTGGAGAGTGTGCTGGTAAGTGTATTGATAGTCAATCTAGAAATACATTCATTGGATCTAGAGCAGGACATTATGCGGAGGGTAGTGATAATTTCTTTGGAGGATGGGGTGCTGGTAGATATGTCCATGGTGATTATAACGTATTCATAGGGAGATATTCTGCAAAATCCACTTTAAATAATAATACTCATCGTAATACTGGTCTTGGTTATGCTTCTTTTTGTAATATTGATGATGGATGTTGTAATGTTGCAGTAGGTCAAAATGCAGGAAACAAAGTTACTTCTGGTCACAATAATGTTTTCTTGGGAAGTTGTGCTGGATATCATGCCACAACAGCTGATTATAACGTTTTAATTGGTGCTGGTGTAACATCAGGTGCAACAGTTACTGGTGATGCACAATTTAAGATTGGTTGTGGAACTAGTCATTGGATTTGTGGTGATAGTAACTTTGTTATCTATGATAAGGATGGTAATGCAATCACAGGAGGTGGTGGTGGTGCTGGATTCTCACCAGACGATGATAAAAACTTACTTGCTGGAACTAATGCTGGTGAAGACTTAGATGGTAGTAATGGTTGCTATAACGTATTGATAGGTGAGTGTGCTGGTATGAATATGACCAGTGGTGCTGATAATATTGCAATTGGTTGTAAGGCAATGGGAAATGGCGTTACAACTGGTAATAAGAATATAGCATTGGGTAAAAATGCAGGTTGTAGCATAACAAGTGGACCAAATAATATATTCATGGGTTGGTATGCTGGAAGGGAGAATACGACAGGTAAAACTAACTTCTTTGGTGGATATTCAGCTGGAAGATGTAACTCATCTGGTTGCTACAATGTAATATTTGGTCTCTCTGCTGGTCACTGTGGAACTGCAGGAAATTCTAGAATCTTTATTGGTCAGGGTGCAGGATTTAAATCTTGTGGTAATCACAACTACTTCATGGGATTCTATGCTGGATGCCTAGCTGGTTCTACTGGAGCAGGTGGATACAATATTGCGTTTGGATATAATGCTGGTAAGGAACATACCACTGGATACAACAATGTTTATATTGGTTGTAACGCTGGAAAAACGTCTGCTGCAGCATCACATAACGTAGTGGTAGGATCGAATGCTGGTCGAAATATCACCACGAATGGTAGTTGTAATGTTATTGCTGGATACGAGACAGGATGTGCTAATACCACTGGATGTGAAAACGTTTATTTTGGAAGACAGGCAGGTAAAACTGATCAGACTGGTTACCGTAACGTTTATATCGGTATGACAGCTGGTAGAATACAGACAGGTGGAAGATCAGATAATGTTTTCATAGGTAATGGTGCTGGTAGATATAGCACTGCCACTGATAAAAGTATTTTCATTGGATGTTATGCAGGTATCAAGAATTGTAGTGGTGATAATAATATCTTTATAGGAGTAAAAGCTGGTGCTGGATGTGGAGGAGCTTGCGTCTCTGGTGATCATAATATTGCAATTGGGGAATGTTCCCAAATGAATATTACTACTGGTGCTTGTAATACCATGATAGGTTATCGTGCAGGTATTGGAGTTTCAACAGGAGGAACTTATGTAGTTATTGGTAGATGTGCTGGACCTCAAAGTGTTGATGGTTCAGGACATTCTAATCAACTAATTGGTAATAGTGCAGGAAAGAGTCTTACTAGTGGTTGGAATACTTCGGTGGTGGGAACTAGTGCACTAGAGAGCACAACCACTGGTTTTGAAAATATGGCATTTGGTCATGAGGCATTGCAATATAATGTAACTGGGTATAGAAATACTGGAATAGGATATCAAGCTCTTAGATATACATGTACAAATGAAAATACCGCTCTGGGTTGGGGTGCTTTATCAAATGGGGCAGCGGGTGCTGGAAACGTTGTTATTGGTAAAAACGCAGGTCAATATGTTACTGGAGCAAAAAATGTATTCATAGGGTATGAAGCTGGTAATCAATCAAGTCTAAGTGGTTCCTCTAACGTTGCGATTGGTAATGGTGCAGATGTAGCATCAGCAACTGGTAGTAATCAATTAGCGATTGGTATTGATTCTAATAACTGGATTACTGGTGATAGTTCTTTCAATATAGTTACTAATACGATAGTTCCTTCTTCAAATAACTCTAAGGATCTAGGTTCAACTGGCACA
>Ga0181395_1000764_pt1 | contig 13408 bp, 20 predicted proteins | sample 18SPOviralmetaG_FD_130124 | JGI IMG/M metagenome (GOLD analysis project Ga0181395, IMG submission 130124) | Marine viral communities from the oligotrophic San Pedro Time Series (SPOT) site, San Pedro Channel, CA, USA - 18 SPOT_SRF_2010-12-16 | ecosystem: Environmental > Aquatic > Marine > Strait...
ATACTTGGAAAAGTTGCCATTATGCTAATAAACCTCCAGCACGTTTTTGTTTAATTAGTTCAGTTTGGATAGCAACTGCAATCTGCTGACCTAACTCGTTACCTCCAGCAGATGAGCCACTAACAGCCGATCCTGAGGCATCTACACTAACCGAAATATTATTTACTACAGAATCACCACCTCCACCAATTTGACTATTTGGAATTATATTGCCACCTTTAGAACCCATCTGCAAAATCTCAGGCCCTCGCTCTCCTACAAGGAAAGCACCACCAGCATTAACTCTTCCTCCTCTTTCTTTTTTGCCAGAAAATATTTTACCTAAAAATCCACCAATTTTTCCTCCTATACCTGAGACCGCTTGTTGTATAGCAACCTCTATTAACTTACGTTTTAAATCATTAAGAACACTTACAGCAGCTTCAGCCAAAGTTTTTGTACCTTCTACAGCGTCTGCAAGGTTTGAAACAATTCCTTTTTCTATATCCTCTCCTATTTTCATAAACTTGTCTTTTAATTTATCAGCCTCTTCTTTAGCTTTTTTTTCAGCTTCAGTAATTTGATCAACGCTTTTTTTTATTTTTCCATTTGTATCAAGTATTTTGTTTTTTGCATCTATTTGTTTGTTATTTTCTTCTGTAATTTCTTTTTCTACACCACTAAATTCAATAACAGTATTTTTTAATTTTTCAGCTTTTTCTTGCGCACCTTTTAAAAAGTCTTTTCCAAAATTTTTTATACCACTAATATCAAAGTCTAATTTTATGTTTGCAAGTCCACCAAATAATCTTTTTAATATAGGATTGCCATTTATAGCATCAACAATACCTTGAACAACACCTTTAAAAGTATCTATAATTCCAATAAAAATGTTTTTTGTACCATCAGCAATACCTTTTAAAAATCCAAAAATTTTTTTATATATATTTGCATAAACACCACCTATAACTTTTCCAGCAAAAATAACTTTATCTGAAACTTCTGTAACTCTTTCTTTTATACCTATCCAACCCTGTTCAAGATTAAATAAAGTTTTTGTTGCATCTATTCCTATTGCCTTACCTATTTGTTTTCCTATCTCTCCAACAGCCGCAAAGATAGCTCTTACAGGAGCTAATACTAATTTAAAAGCTGCCGCCAAAGCTTCAACTGTAACAGCAGCAATTTTAAGAGATTCCCTTATAACTATCCCAATTTCTGAACCATCAGTCGTTAAGTTTGTAAATGCAGTCCCTAATCTTGTAAGTTGCCCTTTAATTGTATTTGAAGATGTAACAGACGCTTCAGCAGCTTTTCCTTGTGCGTTAGCTTGATTATCCAAATTTTTGTTAAAGCTTACAAGTTGATCATTTACTAAGGGTAATAAAGCTGTCCTTGCTTCAACAGATCCAAAGAACTGAGCCAGTGTTTCTTCACTAGCTCCACCTTTTGCAACAAGTTCTTCTAATACTCCTCCTAATCCTTTTGTACTTAATGCAGTAGCACTAAAATCAATTCCTAATTTTTCAGCCGCTTTTGATGCTTCACTGGTCGGCTTTTGTATCGCAGCAATAACTTGTCGTAGTCCAGCAAAGGTAGATTCAACAGGAACACCAGTTGCAGTGACAGTAGATATTGCCGCATTAAGTTCATCTATTCCCACACCAGCACCAGCCGCTATAGGTGCAAGTCGACCTATCTGTTGTGCATATTGATCAACAACGATTTTACCATCATTCTGTGTTTGTATAAATCCATCAACTAACTTAGACGCCTGATCTGAACTTAGACCATAAGCATTAAGAACAGAGGTTGTTGCATCAGCAACAGTCGCTAATTCAGAAAATCCACCAGTTGCGCCTAACTGTGATGCCTTTAATACATCTGTCAGTTCAGCAGTTTCACCAAAGCCAGCAGATGCTATATCGTAGGAAGCTGCTAATAAATCTAAAGATGAGGCTTGACCACTTAGTTCATTAGATAAAGTTGCAAGCTTTGGTTTTAAAGCGTCAGCATCTACTCCAAGAGTTTTAATTTTTGCACTTGCAAAGTCTTGTACACTTAAATTTCCAAAAACTTTTGTTAAAGCACCTACAGCAGCAGATATTCCAATTAAAGGTCCAAGTAAGGGTGCAGCCGCAGCCGTTAACGCACCAAAACCGCCAGCCGCAACTTTAGCTCCACCTCCTGTTGCGATTAACCCTGCTGGTAATACTTTTAAACTTCCAGTTGTCGCCTTTAGTTTTCCACTTGTACCGCTTATTGTCGTATTAAATTTTTTAGCTTGTCCATCAACATTCTTTAACGCTGTGACAGCTTGTGTGGCATTAACTCTTAGTTCTACATTAGAAACTGCCACGACTAAACAATAACTCCTTTAACTATACTTTGATTTGCGCTTGAGTGCATCTGCCTCTTTCTTTTCCCTATCATACTTTAATTCATAATAACCAGCAAAAAATATCAACTCCTCTTCAGTAAGCTGTGTTCTTAATTCACTTATTGTTTTACCTAATTCTGTTGCAAGGAAGAACTCAAAATTTAACCAGTTATCCCCCCTTAAGATTCCTTTGCGTTATCAATAGTTGCGTTTTGATTTACACCAAATAAAAACAATTCAATCTCATTCAATACGTTTTCTGGTAACTCATTATGTAAATTACCAAAATCTGCTGGGCTAAATGCTTTTGTACCATCTTCATTCTCTGCCAACTGACAAAGCATATGAGTAGAAACAATTAATGGATCATCACTGCCAGCCCTTTGCGTTGCTCTGGCTCTATCAGCCCTTGTAATGGCCTTGAAATATAAACTGACTACAGTTTTGCCGTCATCATCTTTAACGTCAAATTTTCGCCTTTTAGAGAGGTCAAATGATTCCTTTAAAAGGTCGAGAGTTCTTTTTTCTGCCATAAATTAAGTGCGAAGTATCTTAAATTTACTATATAGCTGAAGTAATTGCACCAGTTGTTATAAACGAAATGTTTATTAACTGTGTTTCTCCAAGTGTTGCCGCAGCTTCCATGCTAGTAATAATTCCAGAAAAACTTATTTTTTTTGCTGAAGTTGCACTATCAGGGAACAATTCAAATAATGCGTCACCAGCATCACCTGTTGTTAATACATCATCAATAAAAGCTTGATAATCTGAGTTTCCAGCAGGGTCATAAATAAGTTCTGCTGAACCTTCAGCACTTAGCAAACCTCCAATAAAGGTTTTTGCAGTATTACCTTGAACTGTAGTTTCTAGTGTGTCTTTAGAAATTGACAAAGACCATGATCTTGTTCCAGATATCTCGGCCTCAGTACCAGCCGCATTGTGGAACATAACTTTACCAACGTCACCTTTTACAGCAGCCATAACAAAAGAAAGAAATATTTATAAATATATTAACTCTTTTCAGTCTTTTTTACATCTTTTTCTAAATTTTGTTGACTCTCCATATACTTTCTACATTCTGGATCCCAATAATTTCCATCTCTTCTACCTTTGACTGCTTCGATAGCGTCAAGCATTTCTTCTGTGATTTCAAGTTTTGGCATGATCAAAGATCCTCGTAAATTGAAAATGTTATTCTTAATTGTGTTTGAAACTTACCTTCTGGACTTGAGTTAAGAATCTCAGGTCCAATAGGTGCATCAAAAATAACACTTGATACTGTAATTCTATTGTATAAGTCCCTAAGTCTTTTGCAAATTGTAAAGTTAGACCCTGCTCCAAGACCCTCCTCTGTAAATATATTTATCAAAACTAAACCACTTATCAAATTATCAGAATTACTTGCACCACCTTGAGTTAAATATGTGTTTGCACCAAAGCTAGTAATGCACTGAACAAAGGTATCTTCAGCAGTAGAGTCAAACGTCATGTTATTAAAAACAAGAGGAATGGCGGGGCTTGAAGCTAACTCTGTTGCTAATCTCGCCTCTATTGTAGATCTAACTGTATTTAAGTCTGTAGCAGCCATTATATTTTCCCTTTGATCTTATTGTATTCTCCTTCAGCCCAAGTTTGTAACTCTTTTGCAATAAGTTCTGGAAATCCAGCCTGTGTATTTTGCCTTGTTCTGTAAACATCACCCCAAGAGGGTGGTAAGTTTTCACCGAAACAAACTGGCTCTGCATAAGGTAAGTTGTTTGATACAGTACCGCTAAACTTTTTTATTTGGGTTTGCCATGCAAGTCTCAATGATCCCCCTACACCTTTTTCTTTTTCTCTAGGTTCAAAAACTGGTGTTGCTTTTTTTACTCTTGCTGTCCATTCTAAAGTAGTTGCTTGTACTAAAATTTCTACAGATTCCTCCATCACTTTAGGTATCTGCAAAATATGTATTTGTCTTGCCATATTTACCTCAAGATAAGATCGAAACTTACAGGAATATTATTTTGCTCATTCACATTTATTTGAATAATTTTAAATTCTACGCTGCTAATAACAACTCTATCTTTTGTTGTCGGTACAAAAGTCAGATCTCCAGCAGATATAGTTAACAATTTATCCTGAGATTCAATCAAATCATTGACTTGATTTCTTGTAACATTACTTAACGCACCTTTAATAGTTGTATCAGATGTAGATTCTGTTATAGCTCCAGTAGTGGTATTGTATGCCCCTGCTGTTACTTGTCTGATAGTTACATCACCACCAAGCTTTTTGAGTGAAGCGCTGGCAGCTTTTTTTAGTGCATTAGCAAGACTCATAATCTATAAGCTATTACTTGTCCACTAGCTAAAGTAATACTTGTTATAACTCCGCATACTTCAGAAGATGCTTTCATTGTTATGCCATTGATAGTTGCAGATCCATTTTCTGTAATATTCTCAGCTACAAAAGTTGCTTCTGCATCTGTTAAACAATGCACCTTACCAAATCTGCCTGTATGTGCAGCAGTATTTGTAATAATGATTGCTGCTGGATAGTCGTAGCCGTAGCCCATTGTTAAGACCTCTTGATTTGTAAGTTTGCTCTTCCACCTATTCTAATACCCATTAAGTAGTGGTCAACGATTGGTGGAATACGATCAACCCCGACTGCTCCATAGAATCTAGGAGTTACATTTATATTACCAATACTTACAGCAGCAAAATCTTCTAAACCGCTTAATTCTAATCCGTTCCTATTGTTGTTTAGATATACAGCCAAGATTACTTGTGCGTGTTTTACCCGATCTGGTATTTCAGTGTCAGTGTAATAGTCAGCAACTAATCTGTTTGGAAAGCTTAACCCATACAAGTTAGTGTATGTGTCAGGTTTTCTTACTCCTGACCTCGGCCATTCTAAAGCTTGAGTATCAGCTACTCTAGCTCCTAAAAACTTTTCTCTGTCAATCCTCTGGGCTGCTGTAAATAAAGCACGATTTTTATTATCAGTACTAGAGCCGTCCCAAGCTGCATTGTCATCACTGAGGATTAAACCTTCAATGAAAGAGTTTGCATCAGCAAGAGTTATATAGGTGTTGGCACTAGCCCCACCAACAGTTGCATCAAGGGTTATCGCCATTTACTTTTACCTTTTGAGGCTTGGATTTTGGTTTTGGCTTTGATGTGGAAACAGAAGCCGCCTTTTGAGCAGCTTCATTTTGTTCCCTCATTCGCTTAAAAGCAAATAGAGCCATTAGCTAGACGCACCTTTTAGTGCAACAAAGTTAATAACAATCGCTTCACTTAATGAACCACCAGATACGTTAGAGACTGTGATTTTGAAAGAACCAGCAGCAATACTGTTAGCACTTACGATATAAGCCCCTGCTGTTCCAGCAGATCCATGACAAGCAACTACAACATCAGTAGCAGCAATTTTTGTATTGGTAACTGTAAAAGATACCTCTGCTGCGTCTGCTAAAGCTGCTCCGTTCATAGTGATCTGACCTGACTCTGTACTTAGAGTTACGGCAGTTCCCTTGTTTGTGGCCTGAGTTACAGTCCCACCATCTGTTGGTCCAGCTAAAGATCCAGCAGTGATTTCAAATAATGATGGCATGATTAATCCTGATTAGATGCGACAGTAGCACGAACAATACCGATGTTCTTTGTCTCATAAACTTTCGACCAAGAGGCAACAGTCTCTAAAGTTGTACGAGTTGGGTTTACAGTTGATACTGCATACTTAAGACCTACTGGGTGGTAGATGTAATGAAGATCTACAGCCATTGCTTCTTCTAAAGCAAGAATGTCTCTATCAGTTTGAGTTCTGATTGGAGATTGTTCACCAGTTACAACTGCTCCTTGTGTAAAGAAGAAAGTTGAATACTCTGTTGAAGAACCACTGTTTGCAGTAGGTACATCGTCAGAAACAATCACGTTAAGACCCATAAAAGTGTTAACTGTATTTGGTCCATCAAATGCTCTAGTTGTACTACCAGAAGCTGCTGCTGTATCAGGAGCGCCAGTATTATCGTAGATTCTGTCTATAGCATTACGCTCAACAAGGTCATAAAAAACCTTCGAATGCATTGCAATAGCTGTAATCTTACCGCCTTGATCACCAAGTAAAGCTTGTGCTTTAGCAACGTGTCTAGGACTTAAAACTGTAGGAGTATCACCTGATTCTGAATCTATACAAAGATCAAACAAAGCTGAGCTACTATCATTTGCAGTCATAGAACCAAATGCACCAGTTAAGCAAGAATATAAATCCTTCTGTTTCTGGTTGTTTACATAAGCGGCCATCTTCTGAGCAATAGCAGCCATTGGATCAAGACTACCGCCAACAGCTAAAGAAGCTAAATCTCTAGAACTGAAAGCTCTACCTCTGTGAAGAACAGCAGCAATTTGATTATCTGCTGTAATCTTTGATGGTGTTAATGATGTTGAATCTGTTAAGACTTCAAAATCTCCACTCAAGTTTGCTTTATAAAAAGGTATTTTTACAAAGTCTCCGCCTCTTTCTGCGGATAGATTTAATTCGGCCAAAGGTTGTACTACACCACTCTGAAGGAAAGAATCTCTGTTAGTAGTTTCTTCGATCAAGTATGGTGTGAACACCTCAGGAATTATTAAATCACTGCGTAATGTCGCCATGAAAATTTAATAAATATGTTCACTTCGAGGCACAACCCCTGACGTAGCACAACCACGTTGCTTCTATATTAACCGCTAACTGCGTTTTTGAGCATATTATATTTATTTATATCTGTTCTAAATAATCTACTCTGCTCTGTAAGGTTGAATGAATCAGGTGCAAATGGGTTTTTGTCTCCAGCTATTACTGTTTCAGTCTGTACTTTTGTAGTAGTAGCTCCACCGCCTTGAGGTCTTGGGTTTTTTTGTACCCATTGAGGCATATTTGACATAGCCCAATCTTTCACAGGTGTTCTGTTATAGCCATCAACTACAACTACAGTTCCGTTTGGTTCTCTAGATAATTGATCCTTGCTAATGCGACTCAATACATATTGGGGATCGTGAACAACATCAGCAAGGGCTGTTACTGCTGGGGCTTCAACTTCTAACTGTCTTTGTTTAGCTTCTAGTTCTAGTATCTTTTTGTTTTTTGCTTCTTCTGCATCTCTGTATTGTTGAGCCTGTTTTGCTATCGCCTCATCATATCTGCCCTTTGCCTCTAGCTCTTCTTGTTCTTTCTTTTGTTTATATGCAATCAATGCGTCTACGTCAACATTAGGTGGTACTGCCTTTGCAGCTTCTTTAGCTTTTTTGTAATCATCTAATAATTCAGCTTTACTTTTCCTGAGTGATTCAACTTCTGCCATTAACGCTGCTGTATCAACAGGTGAATTTGGTTTGATTGGTTCGTCAGCCATAAATAAATTTTAACAATAATTAATATAAATAATAACCTACCAACGAGTTTTGTCAGCCCAGTATGCCGCACTTACTTTGCCTCTTGCAATATTTTTAGCATGACGAGCCTTAAATGATCGCCTTTTTGCCTTGTCTGCCTCTGACTCTCCCTTTCTTGGTGGCTTAGTACTTGCTCCCTGCATACCAAACCTTATAAGCTTTTCTCTTCCATTGATTTTGACAACAACAGCACCAGCTTTACCAGACTTATGACTTGGTGTTTTTATTGGTTTATTAAGACCTTCAAAAGTATGGCCACCTTTTTTTATGCTCATATCAAACTAAGCTCATTTGATTATATTCTCGACTTTTTGCTTGCGGTAAATCATTGTTTCTTCTTTTTATCTCATAGCAATATATGTGTTTAGGTGGCTTATTAATGTAAGTTGCTTGTCCTAACTGCAAAGCTTCTTTGATTTGATAGGTAAAAGGCTTTAATCTTTTTTGGTCATCAACTGATCTAATTGTTTTATCATGGTAGATTTTATTTTTATACAAAATTACTTTGCTTTTTGCTGTAAATCCTTCATGTGTAAAATTTGAAGCTTTATAAATTGTCCCTTGATGATTGAAATACGGGTCTGCGTAAGAAACAATAGTTTTGTAATTGCTATATTTTTTTAAAAATTTAATTGTTTTTGCAATAAAAAAACTCTCTGTGTTTTTCTTTGTTGCATCAATACAACATAACCTTTTAAGTTCAACTACTTCTGTTTCATCTGTTCCATACTTTTGCCATGTATTAGCCATAGACAAAGAGCCATAAATAATTGCACCTATTAAATACTCTTTATAGAAAAGTCCAAAAACATGAGAAATATTTAGCCCATTTATATTTTTTGAATAGTGCCATTTCTCAACAAAACTTTTTACTTGTTGAATTGTTACAGGTTTAACAACAAACTCATTTATATCAACTTTTTTAAGGTCAATATCTTTTTCTGTTAAATCAAATAAAGCTTTTTGCATACTATTTCCCCTTCCTCTTCATTGCCATATTGTGTGCTTCAGTAAATGAAACTCCTTCTCTCATCTTGCGTTTCATAAAATCCATATGAGTCTTGCTATGACCATGAGCCTTTTGATGTTTTGCAAGTGTATTCTTCTGTCTGGTAGTTAGCTTCACTTTTTCTTTGGAGGTGCTGCTCTTAATTCAGATCTTTTCTTTAATACTGCATTGCCAGTAGAGTCAGAAATTATCTTAACAATAGGGTCATCTTTACTTCCTACTCTTGTGACTTGTCCGCCACTAGCTGTTTTTATCTTGGCTCTAGTTCCAGCATTTGCGCTAACAACTTTACCAAAAGTACGTTTACCAGCGTAAACCCAACTGACTCTAGAACCTTTTTTCATTTTAAGTTTTTAGTTTTTTTCTTAGAAGTTTTTGGCTTTACTTCACAGTTTTCAGCCTTTGGTTTCGACTCATCATAAGTCTGAACTTTAAATGTATAACCCACTATTTTTTTCCTCCTTTCTTAACTTTCTTTTTTTTCTTAGGTGTGCCGTACATAGGAAAATAAGTAGCTGAATATATCTTACTTCCTTTTACGTTTTTTAGCAGTTGTTAAAGCTATTGCCTGTGCTTGCTTTAATGTTTTGCCTTCTTTCATCAACATACTAATGTTAGCAGAGATAATTTTTTGTGATTTACCTTTTTTTATTGGCATTATTCTCCAAAATATTTGTTTAGCAAAATAAAATCTTCGTCTGCCTTGCAGTCAATAAATAAACCTTCAACAATCTGTTCAAACTTTTTCCTATTGTCTCCTCTAGCCTTTTCCATAGATTCAAAGATACGCTTTGGTACTGTTCTGTTTTTAGGAAACTCTCTTGATAGTATTAGTGCTTCTGTTGGTGTCATGTGTTTTTAATTGCTTGATCTAATGTTTGTTCTACCCAGTTATACAGACGAGGAGCATTTTTTTGCAACCCTTCTGGGTTAAAAATATACTGAGTGAAAGATTCTGCAAATTGTTCCAAAGCATTTTTACGACTGTATTCAGTAGGGAATTTCATACCTTTTAGCTTCATAAACTGTCTTCCTAAATTACCTGCACCTGCTTGGTAATGAACTTGATGACCCATTTCATGCACTAATGTAGAGAACCAATCAATACTGGCATCCATAGGGTGTGAGTTTGACCATACCTCACTTACACCTTCCTTAATTCCTTGCCTGTATCTTTCGTAAGCTGTACCTTTAAATTTGCTAAATTTGAAGTTAGTTTCTAAAGTTTGAGCTGCACTCTTCTTTATTTTTTTTGCAGATGAGACAGTAATTTTTCTTGCACCATCTCTTAATCTTGTATGAACCATTCCAGAGTTCATAATCGTATATCCATTAGCACTGCCACTAGCATTACCAAATAAATTATTTACTACTCTTTTCTGGAAACCTGAATCTAGCATTTTGCCTTGTTTTAGCAAATTTATATTTCTTTCAAATAAATCTTTTTGAGAACCCATTCCCATATTGCCCCTACCATTCCAAATTACTTTCCAATCTTTGGTGTTAGAAGATAAATCTTTAGAATCTAGTTTATTAATGTATTGGAATCTTTTCACAACAGTTTCATTTGATTTTTCAAAAGCTTTTAAATTTTCTCCTGTCAAGAATCTCTGTCTTAAATCACTAAAATTCTTAGTTTTTTCGTATTTCATATTGAATTGATTAACAACATTACCTTTTTTCATAAATGTTCTCATCTTCTTGATATTTTTCTCTGTCAAACCGCCTAAACTTTCCATACTGTCTAAGCTGTCCTCTGTAAACTCTTGAATATTGCCAAATTTGTTTTTAGTAAGCCATGTATCGACACCTTCAGTTGAAAAAGCTGGTGATGTCTTAATCTTCGGTGATTTCGTCACAGGTGCGGCTACTTTTGTTGCTACTTTCTTAACAGCACTAGGCTTGCTATATAATTTTTCTAACTTATCGAGTGGTAGTTCTGTTCCGTCATTCCGTATCATCTTTCTTAACGCTGAATGCCCTGAACCTTCCTTTTTAGCTAATTTCTTAAAGGCATTAACTTTTCTGTCAGTACCTAGAGTCTTAATTTGTAGTTTTTTATCTTGTTGCAGTAACCAATCACCATATTGTGTTCCCTGTGGGACTCTACCAGTTGCACTAGGTCTGCTAACTACCTTTCCTACTGGCGGTTCTGTTAAACCTTCAAAACCTTGACGTTTACTCAAGCCTTCGTAATCAACAACAGGAACAGTTGTAGATCTGCAGTTGAAATGCTGTGGTGGTGTTGGACCTTTGTTGTACGTGAACTTTTGGCCGTCTAACCTTTGACAAATTGAACTTGTTTTACTATCTAGGGTTGCAACATATTCATATTTAGGTGCTACTTTACTATTTGCTGCATATACAGATTGTGAAGCTTGGTTCTGTACTTGATTAACAGAAGTTCTTACGATTGTTTTTATTTGATGTGTTGCTAATTTGGCTTGGCCGCCAGCTTTAAGAGTATCTTCGAAATTTAATTTTCCTACTAATTTTCTTGCTATTTGACTTGTTGATTCTCCACTAAAAACACCAGCCCTAATAGTTCTTGCTAATAATTCTTGGTTTCTTGCCGCTATACCTCTAAAAGCTTTTTGTACTGTATCTCCATTAGGCAATGTCATCATTGCACCTTGCCTTGCAGTTAGCTCAAACTTACCCGAACCAAACTTAATAAAATCATCTTCAGTGAATTGTTTACTGGTAAATATGTTGACCTTCGTGGGATCTGTCTTAACAAAAGAAGTTGCATACCTTTGGTTAACAGCTACTGAATTAATCGGGATATTGCCAGATTTAACAGCCTTTTGTAATTCACCCTCTATAAATCCTGTTTGAATTTTTGCTAAACCTTCTAACTCCTTTATCATCTGCTTGGTAGTATCTTTAGACCATCTATCCATACTTGCTTTCGATTGTGCAATTATTGATCTCAGTCTATTTCTTGTCTGTGGTGCTATAACTACACCCGCTGGGGCTGCTTTTTGTCTTATATCTAATTTAACTAGTTGCTCGGCAGCATCATAAATTACTTGAACATAGTTTTCTACAAATTTATTAGCAACAGCATTACTATATCTATTTAGGTCAATAGTTTCCCTAAAAAATACCTCTGGAATACTCATTTATCATTCTTCCCCCTCTTTCTCCTCCTCATCTTCTGGCTCTGGTTCCATCGGTGGATCAATTTCTGTTAGCCCTCCCTTCTGTGTACTTTCTATTTCCTCTTCTACGTCAAAGTCATCACCAAGAATTTCACCAGCAGATAATTGATTTAACAATGTTTCCTGACTAATAGTTCCAGCAGTAAACAATGTAAGTAAACTTGATATTTCCTGTGGTTCTAATCTTGCACTTACAAAATCTCTATTAACAAAACTACTGCCAGCATTAGGTTCATTCAAATATTCACTATGAAATTTAAGGCAGTTATCAATTAAATCTTGCATCTGCTGTGCTATCACCATCATTGTGCTGTCATTCTGTGATCTATCTATCCTTTTAGCCTCTGCTGTTTCTCCTACTAACTTTTGTCCAAGTACTGCGGCTAATGATAGTGTGTTTATTTGTTCTTTTAATTCATCTAGTAGTTTGAATTGTGCATCATAGCTATCGGCTGCTGGCGATACATATTCCATCCTTGACTCAGGTGGTAATGACAACGCTTCATTAGGGCCTGTTGTTATTTCGTCTGCATTTGGATAACCATAAACAACTAAATTAGGCACTGCACTTATGTGTAAAATATTAAAAAGATCACTCTGTATCTGGTAGTGCTTGAGATTTAGTTCTGCAATGTCATACAGCGGGCTGCGGCTTTCGTAGTAACCAACTCTATTTGAATAGGCAATAGCAAAAGGAATCTTATCCTTAAGACTCATTTCACCTTCATCAAATAACTTATAATCTCCTTTTTTTTCATCTTTTCTATGAATTTCGTACCTACCTCTTTCTAGTACCCTGATCTGTTTTATAATCTTGTCACCATATTTGCCATCAGGTTCAACAACTTGTTCTATTAGTCTTACCTGTGTAAGCTGTCTTGAGCCATCTATAATCTCAGACCTAAAACCTAATATATCTTTCGGTGTATAAGTTACCCAATATGGCCTTGTTTTATCGCCATCTTTCGGAGCATCTACTAATATTCCTACATGACCAAAGCTAATAGCTGCTCTTGCAGTTTGATAAAGCCAAACATTGAGATCATTACCCTCTAAATCTACATCGAATAGTTGCTCTCTTACTAAGTCAGATACGTCATCAAGTCTTACTGGCTTTCTTACCAGCATTCCTGATAACATTTTTTCTATACGCTGTAAATATGGTACTACTGTTGACCTACTAAGTCTTACGTCATAACTATCGTCTGTTTCTCTTGCTTCCTGTGGTAAATATTTTCTATGTTCGCTTCTAATTTTGTATGTACCTTCTTTTAAATCTATAATCAAATCCCAAAATTGAGACATTCTTTGATATGCCGCATTAGGACTAGCTACTGTTGTAGGAGCTACAGTTATCGGTTGATTGTAGATATTTAGTGAGCTATACACAGTTTTGCCTCAATAGTACCATGTTCTTAATATATTCTAATCCCTGTAGGTCTGCCCGCACGAGCAA
>Ga0181395_1000768_pt1 | contig 13391 bp, 22 predicted proteins | sample 18SPOviralmetaG_FD_130124 | JGI IMG/M metagenome (GOLD analysis project Ga0181395, IMG submission 130124) | Marine viral communities from the oligotrophic San Pedro Time Series (SPOT) site, San Pedro Channel, CA, USA - 18 SPOT_SRF_2010-12-16 | ecosystem: Environmental > Aquatic > Marine > Strait...
ATGGCTAGACCGCCCATTTCGCTTGTAGAGAACCAGAATCCGCAAGTAGAAACAGAAGAATTGCTGGCAGAGATTGAGATTGAGGCCCCCGGCACGTTAGACATGTCGGGCGAGGCTTCTGAGATTGACATTGAAGTGGATGAGATGGGCGGCGCAGTCGTTGATTTTGACCCTATGTCGGAGATGCCCAGCGGAGATTTTTCTGAAAACCTAGCAGAAAACATGGATGATCGGGAGTTGGGCGTTGTTGCCAGTGAATTGACCGCGGACTACGACGCAAACAAGGCGAGTCGCCAAGAATGGGAGGATGCATACGCGGATGGCTTGGAATTACTTGGGTTCAACTATTCCGAAAGGACTGAGCCGTTTCGAGGTGCTTCTGGCGTCACCCATCCCCTTTTGGCGGAAGCTGCTGTGCAGTTTCAGGCCCAAGCGTTCAACGAGTTGTTGCCGCCGGGAGGGCCCGTGCGGACTGCGATAGTTGGTTCGCAGAACAGTGCGACGTCAGATCAGGCTCAGCGCGTAAAAGATTTTATGAATTTCTACATCACGAACGTGATGGAGGAGTACACGCCTGAATTTGATCAAATGTTGTTCTATTTGCCGCTGGCAGGCAGCACTTTTAAGAAGGTTTACTATGATGAGAGCATGGATCGTGCGGTTAGTAAGTTCGTTCCTGCAGAGCATCTTGTTGTTCCCTATGATACCGCGGATTTAGAGACTTGCCCGAACATCACGCATGTTGTTCGTATGAGCTTGAACGATCTTCGTAAGCGTCAGATCGGCGGTTTTTACAGGGATATACCTGTTTTGCCGCAACAATCGGATATGGACGACCTTTCTGACGAATTGAACCGGATTACCGGCATTGAACCGTCGTCCGTGGACTATGATTGCACGTTGTTAGAGTGTCACGCCGACTTGGATCTGGAAGGATTTGAGGATATGGGCGAGGACGGGGAGCCAACAGGCATAAAACTGCCGTATGTGGTCACGATTAGTCAGGATAACGGGCAAATTTTGTCAATTCGCCGTAATTATCGCGAAGATGACCCCGACAAGAAGAAAATACAGTATTTTGTTCACTATAAGTTCTTGCCGGGCTTTGGTTTTTACGGTTTGGGGTTGATTCACACCATTGGTGGCTTGTCGCGTTCTGCGACGGCGGCACTGCGGCAGTTGATTGATGCGGGTACGCTGTCGAACTTGCCTGCAGGCTTCAAGGCCCGCGGCCTACGGATCAGGGACGATGACGATCCGCTGCAGCCGGGTGAGTTCAGGGACGTAGATGCGCCGGGCGGAGCTATTCGTGACAGCTTGATGCCGTTGCCGTTCAAGGGGCCGGACCAGACTCTGTTTCAGCTTCTAGGCTTTGTTGTAGACGCGGGTAGGCGGTTTGCCACCATAACCGACATGAAGGTCGGGGATGGCAACCAGCAGGCTGCTGTAGGCACTACAATCGCCCTTATGGAACAGGGTTCTCGTGTAATGAGTGCGGTGCATAAACGCCTGCATTATGCGATGCGTTTAGAGTTTAAGCTTCTTGCCAAGGTAATGGGCGAGAGTTTGCCGCCGGTATATCCATATGCATTAGAGGGTGTTGATGCAGCGGTAAAAGCAAAGGATTTTGATGACCGGATTGACGTGATTCCGGTATCGAATCCTAATGTTTTTTCACAAGCGCAGCGTATTGCACTTGCTCAAACGCAGATGCAGTTAGCGGCACAGGCTCCACAGATGCACAACATGTATGAAGTGTATCGTGACATGTATGAGGCTTTGGGTGTTCGGGATATTGACAAGTATCTGAAGAACGAGCAATCCGTACAGCCCGTTCCGAAAGACCCGGCGCAAGAGAACATGGATGCCCTTGATGGTGTACGACTCATGGCCTTCCCAATGCAAAGTCATCAGGCGCACATTTTAGCGCACTTGGTCTTTGCCGGGTCACCTCTTGTTGGGGCAAACCCGTCCATAGCGGTGGCGCTTCAGAAGCATGTCATGCAGCACGTACAGATTGAGTCACGCGAACGGGCCATGCAGCAGCTTGGATTGACAGGGCAAGAGCAGCAGTTGCCGCCGCAGGTGCAGATACAGCTAGATGCCATGGCCGCGCAGTTTATGGCAGAGGGTATGAAGACGGTTCAAGACCTTGGTCGCCAATTGTCCGGCGGTGGCAAGCCAGACCCTGTGGTTCAGTTGAAACAACAGGAACTGCAGCTAGATGCGGTCAGGGAAGAGAACGACAAGATGATGGAAGAGCGAGAGCTTAACCTGAAGGAAGCTCAGATGATGGATAAGTCTCGCCAGTTTGACGAGCGCATCCAAAGTCAAGAAGAGCAGACGGCATCCAGAATCAATGCGGCGATGGAAAGAGAACTTTTGAAACAAAGGAGTGTAGAATGAGCGTGGTAAAAATTGTCACCAATACTCCTGCAGCGGCACCAAAAGCACAGCCGTATGCGGAGATTGACAAGCAGGGTCGTATTCCATACGGCGAGGCAAAAGAAGTAAAAACCCCTACGGGCATGAAGAAGATGACTGTTCGCGGCATGGGTGCTGCCACAAAAGGTGGCAGCTACATGGGTTGTGAGTAAAAAGTTAAATGGATCCGGTATCTGCAATGGCAACCGCTTCGGCGGCGTTTGGAGCCCTTAAAAAGGGCTTTGCCATTGGCCGGGACATTGAGTCTATGGCCTCTGACCTGTCAAGATGGATGGGCGCTTTATCTGACCTTGATCAGATGGAGAAAGAGGCAAAGAACCCCCCTATATTTAAAAAACTGTTTGGTGGTCAAAGCGTAGAGCAAGAAGCCATAACGACTTTTGCCAATAAACAGAAAGCGCAGCAGCAACGTTACGAGTTACAACAGTGGATTTCTTTGACTATGGGTAAGTCAAAATGGGATCAACTTGTAGCAATGGAAGGGCAAATACGCAAAAGGCGTAAAGAAACATTGTATCGCCAGCGTGAGCGCAGACGAAAGTTTGTTGAAATCGTGGCGTGGATATTTACCGCAGCACTGGGCACGACAGCTTTGGTTATTTTTGTGCTGTTATTAAAGTCCCACACCGCTAACGCCGAACAAATGACAACGTGTCGTAAAGTTAAATGCGAAAAGATGGACAACCGTCAGGTGGTTTGTGTATTCCGCGGGCAGAACTACACCATTGAATCTCAGATATTCGAGTATTTAGAATTTATTCCTTCTGAGTATCAGTGCAAGTATGACCCAAATGCTAAAAAAGAGATGACCGTGCAAGAAACTTTAAAAGCTGTAAGGGACAGTCAGAAATGAGTAAAAAGTTTCAAGAGGGAACTGAATACGCCAGATACGATCTCGACGGTGACGGTGAAATCACAGATGAAGAATTAGAACACGCTAGAGAAATACGCGAGACAGAACGTGATTTGCGAAAGAGCTTGGCTCAATTGCGTATGGCGCGGTTTACTCTGATTGGAATGGGTATTTTTACGGCGGCGATGTTTACACCGTGGGTGTCCGTAGAGCGAATTGCGGCGCTTAGTGAGATCAGTAGTTTGTTCTATATTTCTGGCGCGGGAATAGTCGGGGCGTACATGGGGACCACAGCTTGGATGGCGCGAAAGTGAATGATCGACGCCTTTTTGCTTATGGTTTATTTAGGCACCGGTGATTTTCGCAAGCTTGAAAGCGGAAACATGCATTTTTATTCGATCACTGAATGCAACTATTTTGCAGAACAAATATCTAAAAGATACGGCAATTATGGTTTCTCTGAATACATTGACGCAAAAGATAGGGTTACGGCATATTGTGTGCCTAGACAAGTAGACCCTGAATTGGTGAAAGTTTACTAAGAAGGAGTAGTTACATGTTTCAAGCTTTGTTGGGGCCACTATCCTCACTCGCGGGCTCTTTTTTAGAAGGCCAAATATCCAAACAAAAGGCAAAAGCCTCTCTTGCTCAAACAGAAGCGGAAGCAAAAGCCGAAATTATGAAAACTGCGGCCACGCATGACTCCAAATGGGAGATCATCATGGCAGAAGCTACAAAATCTAGCATCAAAGATGAAATTGTAACCGTGATTGTGTTGATTCCGGTGGTGCTGGTTTTTGTTCCGGGCATGGAGCAGGTAGTTAAAAATGGGTTTGACCGATTGAATGAGCTACCGGAATGGTATCAATATCTGGTTTTTCTCGTATGTAGCGCAGCATTAGGTATTCGAGGGCTAGACAAGTTTCGGAAGAAGTAGTAAAAATCTCATATGAATGAGATAAATCTCGCACAGTTCATTCTTGACATTGTCCGAAAGAAAAAAGAACAAGTCACAGAGCTTGTAATGGCGGGTGGTGTTAAAGATATGGAACACTATGGGCGGTTGATGGGGAACATTGACGGTCTTGAATATGTTGAACAGGAACTCAAGAGCCTGCTAGAAAAACAGGAGCTAATAGATGACTGAGGCTATACAGCCCGCGGAAGTTACTTCCACACCATGGGTAGACCCTAAAGACAGGGTTCTTGACCCCACTCTCCTTGATAAATCTCTTATTGAAAGAATGCCTCAACCCACCGGATGGAGAGTCCTTGTTTTGCCGTACAAAGGCAAAGCGAAGACCGCCGGGGGTATTTATTTGCCGGATCAAGCGGTTCAGCAAAATGAGGTATCCACCCAAGTAGGTTATGTTTTGAAAGCAGGGGCTCTTGCCTATGCTGAAGAACAGAAATTTCCCGACGGACCGTGGTGTCGTGAGGGGGATTGGGTGATCTTTGCTAGGTACGCAGGATCTCGTTTCAAAATTGAGGGCGGCGAAGTCCGCATACTTAATGACGACGAAATTCTAGCGACTGTACTAGACCCTGAAGACATTCTTCATAACTGAGAGCTATCATGGAAAATCTTATGGAAGACAAAGACGTAGAAAAGTCCGTTGACACGGGTTCGCCGGAACCAAGGGAAGAACCTGTAGAAATAGAAGTCGAGGGTGAACAGGACTCATCTGTTGAGGTGTCACAAGGAGAAACATCCCAACAGGAAAAACAAGTTTCTGATTCTCAAAAAAGAATTGATCGTCTTACAAAGCTTAGACGTGAAGCGGAACGCCGTGAAAAAGATGCGTTAGCTTACGCTGAAGCTGTTAAAAAAGAAGCCGACGAATTAAAAACCAAGATGAGAACCCTAGATGAGGGTTACGTTCAAGAGTATTCTGGGCGAGTTGAGTCGGAGCTTGAGACAGCTAAGACGGCACTTCGGCAAGCCATGTCTATCGGCGACACGGATGCCGCCGTTGAAGCGCAGGAAAGGTTGGCTCAATTAAGTGTTGCAAAAGAACGCGCCCGCCAAGCAAAAGCACAGTTTGATCGCCAACCACCGGCGCAAGAACAGGCTGCTCCTGTTGAACAGCAGTACAATCGTTCCGAACCACAGCGTCCCGATCCAAAAGCAGAGGATTGGGCGGAGCGCAATGAGTGGTTTGGTAAGGACGAGGCCATGACTTATGCGGCCTTTGGCATACATAAACGTCTTGTTGAGAATGAAGGGTTTGACCCGAACTCAGATGATTACTATACTGAGCTTGACAGACGACTTGTGGACAAGTTCCCCAACGAGTTTGACAAAACCAGTCAGTCGAGCAGCCGCCCCGTTCAGACGGTAGCTTCGGCATCTAGGACTGCTAAAACATCTGGACGCCGCAAGGTCAAATTGACCCCCTCTCAGGTCGCTATAGCCAAGAAATTGGGTGTGCCTCTTGAAGAGTATGCTAAGTACGTAAAGGAGTAAGATCAGTGTCTGACATAGAAGTAACAAGGTCTACCGGCGTTGATCGTAGCTCCCGTGCTAGTAAGACAAGGGAGAAAGAGACAAGGCGTAAGCCTTGGGCTCCCCCGTCTATGCTAGACGCACCACCTGCGCCCGATGGATACAAGCATCGTTGGATTAGGGCTGAAGTTCGTGGATTTGATGATCAGAAAAACATTTCTGCGCGTCTACGCGAAGGCTACGAACTTGTCCGCCAAGATGAGTACCCAGATTTTGAGGCCCCCGTCGTTGATTCAGGTAAATATGCTGGTGTGTTTGGAGTTGGCGGATTAGTTCTTGCTCGTATCCCATTGGAGACTGTTGCGGAACGGAGTGCTTACTTTGATGGTAGGACTCAAGACCAAATGGAAGCCGTGGATCACGATATGATGCGGGAAAATTCTCACTCTACAATGAGGATCAGCAATGCTGATCGTCAATCGCGTGTAACCTTTGGTGGTCCTAAAAAATAGGACTGAATGGAGACGAATATGGCAAACCAAGATACTGCCTTTGGTCTTCGTCCAATTGGACTCAATGGTGCAGCGGCTAACACCACTGGTGTGACTCAGTATGAGATCGCATCCGACAATACGAATGCTATCTATCAGTATTCACCAGTCATTCCGCTAGCGGCGGGTGTGATTGATATTGTTGGTAATGCAAACGGTGGTACGGTTCCTGCTCTTGGGGTCTTTATGGGCGTTGAATATGTTGACAGCTCTACTAAGAAAACTGTCTTCAAAAATTATTGGCCGGGTTCAAACAACGTTAGCGTTGATACGAACTTTCCAATCAAAGCTCTTGTAGCTGACAACCCTAATCAACTGTTTATGGTAGCCGCGGATACAACGACAACAAATCGTGCAACTGCACTTGCTGATGTTTTTGCTAACGCGTCACTTGCAACAGCCACTTCGGGGTCAACCGCAACAGGACGTTCAACTGCTGAACTTGATATTTCCACAGCGGCTACAACCGCAACCTTGGCGATGCGTATCGTAGGTTTGACAACAGATGTTGCCAACCTTGACTATGCGTCGGCGGGTGTGAATTTCATCGTTCGGTTTAATTTCCACCACAACGCACCTTGCTCTAGCTCTGATTCTCAGACTACAGCAGCGTCTACTGGCATATAAGAAGGGAGATATAGACAATGGCTATTTCTCGCGCACAACTAGCAAAAGAGCTAGAGCCGGGCCTAAAAGCGCTGTTTGGTCTGGAGTACTCTCGTTACGAGAACGAGCATGCAGAAGTCTTTGAAGAAGAGTCCTCAGATCGGGCCTTTGAAGAAGAGGTTATGCTGGGGGGCTTCACAACGGCTCCTGTTAAGAGTGAAGGTGGTGCTGTCCAGTTCGATGACGCACAAGAGACATATACGGCTCGTTATACACACGAGACAATTGCTCTTGCGTTTTCGATCACAGAAGAGGCTATCGAAGATAACCTCTATGATCGCCTTGCTTCGCGCTATACAAAAGCGTTGGCTCGTTCAATGGCTCAAACCAAGCAGATTAAGGCTGCGGCGATTCTGAACAATGCGTTCAGCACCGGCAGCCCGATTGGTGATGGTGCAGCACTTTGCTCTGCCGCTCACCCATCTCTGTCTGGCAACCAGCGTAACCTGCTTTCTACAGCGGCGGATCTTAACGAAACGTCACTGGAGCAGATGCTGATTGATATCGCAGGCTTTACCGATGAGCGCGGGCTCAAGGTTGCTGTACGCGGTATGAAGCTCATCATTCCGAAGGAACTTCAGTTCATTGCAGAGCGCGTAATGAACTCAAACCTTCGTGTTGGCACCGCCGACAATGATGCGAACGCCATGAAGAACATGGGCATGATCCCAGACGGCGCAGTGGTTAACCACTTCCTGACCGACACAGATGCATTTTTCATCAAGACTGATGCACCTAACGGCTTCAAGATGTTTAACCGTTCGCCAATCAAGACTGCCATGGAAGGTGATTTTGATACTGGTAACATGCGCTTCAAGGCACGTGAGCGTTATAGCTTCGGTGTATCTGACTGGCGCAGTGTCTTCGGCACACCCGGCGCGTAACAACGTCGAAATAAATTTGAGAAAGGGCGGCGGTTGCCGCCTTTTCTTTTTTGCTATATATTGATTTTGGGCGTAACTCAGCTTTGTAGACAGGATCATGCCCACCTGACATTGCACGGACTACAAAGCGAAACCTTGTGCAAAGGGTGTTAATATGGCTTCAACTACTTTTTCAGGTCCGGTGACCTCTACCGCCGGATTTATCTCAGGGTCCGATTCTCTCGTATCGGTAGCTGCTGATGTAACATTGACCTCTGCTGCTAATGCAGGTCGTACAATGGTCTTAGGCATAGCAAGCGGCGCGACGGTTACCCTACCGGCAGCTAGTGGCACAGGTAATGTTTACAAGTTTTTTGTAGCAACCACCGTTACCTCAAACAATTACATTATTCAGGTTGCTAACGCTAACGACACAATTGCCGGTGTAGCGATTGTCGCTAATGACTCAGACAATTCTGCATCTATCTTTGAAACTGCCGCAACGAGCGATACCATTACTCTAAATGGTACGACCACCGGCGGTATTCTTGGAGCTACAATTGATATTCAAGACGTGGCGTCAAATGTGTTTTCGGTTGTTGCTCGCGGTGCGGCAACAGGCACCGAAGCCACTCCTTTCTCTGCTGCTGTTTCGTAAGAGGCTTATCATGGGTAAGCTCAACGGTGGTAAAAAGGCTATCAAGAAGGCTGTGAAGGCCGTCAAGAAGGTTACGAAAAAGAATGAGGGGTAAGTTATGGCAGGTTCTGACGTAAAAACGAAACGGATTACCGGCACAGGTTCACTTGGTGTCGGCCCTGCTCGTATTAGACAGATTCAGATAAAAACTGCATCTGGAACTCCACGGCTTACTCTTACAGATGGTTCCGGCGGTGCTACGGTCTTAGATTTAGACTTTAATGCCTCTGATACGCACTCTGTGAACATTCCTTCTGAAGGTATCAGGGTGACGGACATCTTTGTCGGCACTTTGACTAATATCACAGCAGTAACGTTCTTCTTTACTTAGGTGAGTTATGGCTTCGCGTGACGATAAAATGCCGAAGCGAAACAAAAAGAATTTCCGCCCTACAAAGTCTGGGGCGGGAATGACCAAAGCTGGGGTGGCGGCGTATAGGAAAGCAAACCCCGGCAGTAAACTAAAAACTGCGGTCACCGGCAAAGTTAAGAAGGGCTCAAAAGACGCTAAAAGACGTAAGTCGTTTTGCGCTCGTTCCGCCGGTCAAATGAAAAAATTTCCAAAGGCGGCAAAAAACCCTAACAGCCGTTTACGGCAAGCTAGGAAGAGATGGAAATGTTGACGTGGGACAAGATTGCGCCAGCTTTAATTTTGACCGGAATTGGTTGGATATCGATGGAAATGTCTGTTGTCAAAACAGATTTAGCGGTGTTGACTGTTCAACTTGAAAATGTTGAAGAGAAACTTGCGGCTAATCACGAAATGATTACTCCTATGTGGGAGGATTTTTTGTTGGAGAAGTCTGATGACTATGCTTCGTGGATCAATGAATAGGCAAGTAAACACAGGGCCTAAATCCAAAAAAATAAAGCCCACTTATTTTAGAAAGGGCGGCGGTGTCAGTAGAAAAAGCAAAGGGTCCAAGATTTGCCCGGAAGGAAAAGCATGGGCTAAACGGACGTTTGATACATACCCGTCGGCGTATGCAAACTTGGCCGCATCAAAATACTGCAAAGACCCCAACTACGCTAAAAAGTCAAAAGGCGGAAAGCGGAGAGGAAAGTAATGGGTGAGCTTCAAAAATGGTTGAAGCAGGATTGGGTAAGGATTGGTAGTGACGGCTCAATTAAAGGCAAATGTGGCACTTCTAAAGATAAGAAAAACCCTGACAGATGTTTGCCGCGGGCTAAAGCTAACAGTCTTACTAAAGCTCAACGCGCCTCTACTGCACGAAAAAAGAAAAAAGCAGGGGCTGGGGGCAAGACCGTTGTATCTAACACCAAAGAAGCCAAGGTCAGAAAAATGGCAAATGGCGGCGCTGCTGTACCAACGACAAAACCAAAAAGACCCTTCAAGGGCAAATCTGTTCGCGGAACTGCGGTTGCTAGAGGCTGCGGAGCAGTCATGCCGAACCGCCGAAAAAGAACAAAAGGCTCTGTTGTACAAGCTTGAGAGAATAAAATGCTTCCAAATTTTCAACTGGAGCAAGAGATTATTAAAGAAATGCGGGACTGGTCTTCGCATGCTTTGGAAAAAATAAACCCAAATTACAATGATTTACCCGCATGTCCATATGCAAAAACAGCATGGGCACAAGATCGTGTTGGTTTTTGTTTTAAATACAACGATCATTGGCAAGATCTTTACACCCTAGTTTCTCAATGGGACGACAGTAAAGACGTTGTAATTTTAATAGACTTCTGTCCTTTGCCCATAGATGAAATGGACAGCTATCTCAATATGTTAAACGATATGATTTCCGCGGGCATGTTAATCAACCGCGACATGTTCTTAATGGGCTTTCATCCAGATGATGTGGATAACGATTTTTTAGATGATAGTGCTTTTGAAAGCGAAATATCGACCTCTGATGTTTCATATGCTATGATTTTTTTGCAAAGGTTGACTAAGTTGCAAGAAGCGTCGGATGCCCTTAGAGTGAAAGGGTACTACAAAAATTGTGAACAATACTATGATTCTGAGCAATTGTATGAAAATCGTAGATTCCTATACAGGAGATTGAAAGATGCGGAAAAAGGCTAAGAAGATGATGCGCGGTGGGGCAGCTAAAAAGGCGGCTCCAAAGATGATGCGTGGCGGCGGCATGGCTAAAAAGCCTGCTATGATGCGTGGTGGCGGCATGGCTAAAAAAATGATGAAACGTGGTGGCAAGGTTAAGAAGTAATCATGGCTACTTCGGGGTCAAAAAACTTTGAGCTTCAAGTCGATGAATATATCGAAGAAGCTTTTGAGCGGTGCGGGTTAGAGTTCAGGACGGGATACGATGCCCGCACCGCAAAACGTTCTCTCAATCTGCTTCTTGCAGATTGGGCTAACCGTGGCTTAAACCAATGGACAATCGCGCAAAGAACGTTGACCTTGTCTCAAGGCACCAGCGCGTACAATCTGGGCACGGATGTAATCGATATCTTGTCGGCGGTGTGTAGCAGGAGCAGTTCTGATCTGTCCATGCAACGTCTCAGTAGAGATGGGTACATAGTCATACCCTCAAAAACCACTCAGGGGCGACCAAGCCAGTTTTTCTTAGATCGTCAAATAACGCCTTCTTTAAAACTTTTCCCGGCTCCCGAAAACGCCACGGACACAATAATTTATGACGCTTTGGTTCGTATGGATGATGCAGATGTCTACACAAACACACTAGAGGTTCCTTTTCGTTTTTATCCTTGTTTGGCCGCGGGGTTGGCTTATTACATTTCAATGAAAAAAGCTCCTGAACGCGTTCAACTTTTAAAAGCGGTGTATGAAGAGGAGTTTGAAAGAGCGCGTACAGAAGATCGGGACAGATCTTCATTTAATGTGACGCCGCAATATCAGTATTTACGAGTAAATTAATGTCTAAGTTTGCGTCAGGAAAAAGAGCCTATTTTATTTCTGACCGGTCAGGTCAGAGGTACAGATATAGGGACGCAAAGCGTGAATGGACGGGGGCTATTGTAGGACCGGATGAATTTGATCCTAAACATCCTCAATTATTTCCTGTACGAAACATATCTGACCCGCAAGCATTGCGAGATCCAAGGCCCGACACCCAGAACATTTTTTCGGTTAACGTAACTTTCCCGACTTTTAATCTTACTACTGTTAGATACGTGCCGTTGCCTGTTATGTTGAGTTCAGTTGGGCAAGTAGTGGCAACAGGTAGTGCGACGGGGGAAGCTATTTCTGTGGCAATAACCGGCATTTCTGCGGAGGGCTACGTTGGAAGCGTGGTTGCGTCTAACATAGCCTCTGCAACAGTGGCGGTAACGGGCGTGGCGGGAACAAGCGCCGTAGGTTCAGTTTCTGTAGTAGCGATAACAGTTTACACTGTAACGGTTTCAAGCGATGGATACGGTAATAAATACTATATTGCAGGTCTTTCAGGGGCTGCCCCAACCCTCACCCTCAACGAGGGAAGCACTTATCGATTTGATCAGTCTGATTCCAGTAATTCCGGGCACCCATTTAGATTCTCTACCACATCTAATGGAACACATGCTGGCGGCAGTGAATACACCACCGGTGTAACGCATAGCGGCACTCCGGGTAGTTCAGGGGCGTATACACAGATCACGGTAGCCTCTGGGGCTCCAACTCTGTATTATTACTGCTCAAATCACAGTGGTATGGGCGGCACTGCAAACACGCCATAGGAGTAGAAAATGGCCTTTTCTGGAAATTTCTTGTGTACGTCTTTCAAGAGCGAACTGTTCAATGCAGTTCATAATTTTGGAAGTCATACTTTTAAGGTCGCATTGTTTACTAACAGCGCGACATTGAATGCAACCACAACCGCATACTCAAGCACCAACGAAGTTAGTGGTACGGGTTACAGTGCAGGTGGGGCAACTGTTGCAAATGTTAGTGTAAACACTAGCGGAACCACTGCGTTTATAGATTTTGATGACGTTGCCTTTTCAAGCTCTACGATAACTGCGAGAGGCGCACTTTTGTACAACAGCAGTGCTTCTAACAAAGCCGTAGCAGTGTTTGATTTTGGTGCGGATAAATCTTCGTCGTCCTCAACATTTACAATCACAATCCCGACGGCGGATGCGAGCAATGCGATAGTTAGGATTGCCTGATGAGCTTTACGTATGGCGAGTTAAAGACAGCAATTCAAAATTTTACAGACAACGAAGAAACAACCTTCGTTACCAATCTGCCTGTCTTTATTCGTTCTGCCGAAGATCGAATATTTAAGTTAGTCGATCTTGAGGTGTTTCGTAGAAATGCCACAAGCACTTTAACTCAAAACGATCCTTACTTGTCTGTTCCTACAGACTATTTATCTTCTTTTTCAATGTCTGTAACAAACAGTTCTAGCAAAGAGTTTTTGCTTCAAAAAGACGTTAACTTTCTACAGACCTATAATCCCAATCCCGCTACTACGGGAACACCAAAGTATTATGCTTTTTTTGATGTAAATAACTTTATATTATCGCCGACGCCCGACTCAAACTACGCGGTAGAGCTTCACTACTATTACCGGCCAGATAGCATTACAAAATCACCCGGAGCCGACAGTCAAACGACTTGGCTCAGTGAAAACGCTCCAAATGCGTTGCTTTACGGTTCATTGATGGAAGCGTACATTTACATGAAGGGCGAACAAGACATGCTTCAGATGTACGAGAAACAGTTCGCCGAAGCTCTAAGTCGAATTAAGGATCTGGCGGAAGCTAGAGAAAACAGCGATGCGTATCGCAGAGGTCTGCCAGATCGGCCTCGTACATAAGGAGTAGAAGACATGGCAACGTCAAACGCAGCAACCACCTACATGGAGCATGCACTATTGCAGTTCCTGTTTAAGAACAACGCGGAGAGTTTTGCAACTCCGGGTAACAGCATATATGTTGGCCTTGC
>Ga0181395_1000772_pt1 | contig 13360 bp, 17 predicted proteins | sample 18SPOviralmetaG_FD_130124 | JGI IMG/M metagenome (GOLD analysis project Ga0181395, IMG submission 130124) | Marine viral communities from the oligotrophic San Pedro Time Series (SPOT) site, San Pedro Channel, CA, USA - 18 SPOT_SRF_2010-12-16 | ecosystem: Environmental > Aquatic > Marine > Strait...
CATCTTTTCAACACCATCATAATGGTACTGAGCAAAATATTGTAATGCCTCATCTATTCTATCATCTGCTTGGTCATCTGATACATTAATATCAATAACACCAAATCCTAGATTTCTAAGACAGTATGATTTAAATGTTGCTTTAGTTGTAGGTATCGCCATACTAATTATCCTATTTTATTAGTATTTATAATAATAGTAAATAGTAAGACAAAATAAGGATATTATAAAAAAATGAAGTCCTACAGTATGTTATTTTGACTGTTTTGGATATCAAGTGATATCATCATATCAAAAAGATATAAAACTCTAAATATTGGATATTAGACACTCTAAGAGGTACATAGGAACATTTACTAGTATTTCAGTTTATGGTTTTGTTGGCCATGTTACATTATTTATTTTATCTACTGTATCAATTCCATTTGTTAAATCTCTTAAATCTTTTCTATATGCAGTCATATCAGATGACATAGTTTGGTCTGATGCTCCAAAATAATCTGTTTCAGTAAGTAATTTATTTCTTTTATATCTGAACTCTGCCATGGCTCTATCAAATGCACCATCATTAAATTCTTTTTCAACAGCTTGTCTTGCAGTAATTTCTTCTGCTGTCATATCAACCATTACACCATCAACACATTTTTGATTAGCCATTAGCTTTTTACTCCATATAAGGCAAATTCACTTGCTGCTTCAATATCACCAGAGCCAAAAAATATTGATAAACCTTGATTGTCTTCTGGTACTTTTACACCAACCCCACCTGTTACAAATATTCCAGCATCATCATAAGCAAACAAACCACGAAATAAAATAGTTGTCATTTTAGCAGCTGTTCTTAAATGACCTATGTCAAGTATTAATAATCCATTTTCACCTGTAGCATTACCAATTGTGCTGACTGTTGATAACCCTGAAACTGTGCTATCGTTAAAATCAGTACCACCACCTTGATAAGTCTGTTGTCCATAATTTGACACGCCAGTTAAAAGACTTGCTGAATCATCTCTTACTCGTATAACAACAGCCTGTCCATCAGTTTTTGGTCTGAGTTTTAAAATAAGTCTGTGTTGTGTGAAATCAGTTGTTAATGTAGCAGCAGTTATCTCTATAGTTGATGCATCTGCACCAAGAACAGAACTAGATAATAAAACTAAATTAGAACCTTCTATACCAGCAGTTGTAATTTTACCAACATCACTACCACCTACTTTAATATCAATCTGGTCATCTGTGTCAGCAGTAATACTAGTATCACCATCAGCGTCAATTAGGATTTCACTTCCTAATCCACCTTGTGACATTTTAAATGCTTTTGTTATTGCCATCCTAACTCTCCAATGCTTCTATTCTTGCGATTAATTGTTTGATTACTGAAATATACATAGCATCCTTTTCACCCAGTTTACTTGTCTTAGATATATTATCTGAAATTATATCATAGTCTTCTGAATCAGGTTGTATAGGTGTTGCACCTGTCCAATGACTATCAACACTTTCTACATCTTGTGCTGTAAACCCTCTCCTAGTTCCTGTCTGATGTTCGCCAGGATTTTTCCATGTGAATGTTTTAGGTGCAAGTTGTTTAAATGTATCTATTGAATATGTATAATCTGCAATGTTTTCTTTCAGTCTTGAATCTGATAATGAACCAATAGATGTATCAGTACCAAGCAAATCTCCGTTTTGGTCTATTCTAAATCTTTCTGTTGTAGTAGATGCACCATCAGCACAAACTTGAAATCTAAACATTGTTGGTATATCATTTCCGCCAGCTGTTCCATTAATTGTTGCAATGATAGCTGCACCTTGTGAGGCTCTGTCTGTACCATCAGCTCCGTTAAATAATATAACGCCTAACTCATCACCATTTACAACAGCAGTATCAGAACCTAAAGAAGTTCCTCTTGATTTACCAAATCTTATTGTAGCAGCATTTCCATTATTATTACCACCATTTGACATTAAACTTATTGATGAATCTCCTGTTGATGTGCCTTCTATTTGAAATCCACAATTTATTCCACCAACACTATCAGCATCGGCTCCACCCATCAAAAATACTGAACCATCAGAAACTTTAACTGCATTAGATTCTACAGCCAGTCTTTCAGCTTTTGTTCCAGCTGAAGATACTCTAAATGCAATTTTACCATCTTCTGAACTATCAGAAACATCAGGTGTAGTTGTAACTATATCAGCAGGTATGAAAACATTACCACCATCATCATCTGCGTAAAATTGAATAATACCTACTTCATCATTGTCAGCAGGTGATGCACCATTTTTTTGAAATCTTATAAATGATGGATTAGCGTCTGCATTTGTACTTTCTAAAAGTATACCAGGTCTACTAGCACTAGCACTTGTAAGAGTTAATTGACTATCTGCCAATTTTGCTACATCTGCTCCACCTAATCTGAAATCTATTTGGTCATCTGTGTCAGCAGTAATACTTGTATCACCATCAACATCTAATATTAATTCATTTCCATTTAAATCTAAATCACCTGCCACTATGTTTGCAGCTAAGTTAACTGTTCCATGTGAAACAACAACAAGTGAATCTCCTGCCTGAGCACCAGCTTCTAATACGACTGATGTTCCATTGGTTGCAACATAGTCATCTGTTACATTTAATCTAGAGCCATTTAGATATACATCTATACGACCAGCAGTATATGCCATTGTTTGTGAATCGTTATCTGAACCTGTAAAGGTTGTTTGACCAGCAGTGGCAGTATAATCAAACTCTGCTCTTGCAACTATAACATCTGCAACACTAAATGTTCCAAATGCATTTATGTTTAAAGTATCTCCTGCTTCTGCACCTACTCCTAAAACTACAGCTGTTCCATTCGTTGCTGTATAATCGGCGGCTGCTAATCTAACACCATTAAGGAATACATCTATTTGTCCAGCAGTATATGATAGTGAATTACTATTACCATCATTTCCACTAAAAGATGTTTGTCCTGCCGTAGCAGTATATACATACTCTACTCGTGTTGCGCCTTTCGATACTTCTCTACTTCGTGTCATTTTAAATTAATCCTATTGAATATATGTTTATTTATACAAACTATTATGATGGTTTTGTAGGCCATGTGACATTTTCAGCTTTTTCTACTGTATCCACACCACTAGTTATATCTCTAAGTGCTTGTCTGTATGTAGTCCATGCTGAAGACATTGTGACATCACTCAAAGCTAAATAATCAGTTTCAGATATTCTTCTATTTCTATCTGTTCTTAGAACATCCATTGCTCTTGAAAGAGCACCATTTGCCCAAGCAGTTTCTTCAGCATCTCTTGCTGTTTCTTCTGCATCTGTCATTTGACGCCTAACTCCATTTTCTAATATATATCTCGGCATTATTTTTCTCCTATTTTCCTATTCCATATAATGTAAATGTACCACTATCTATATTACCTGTGCTCATTTTAAATGAAATACCTGTTACTGCTGATGCAGTTTTAATTTGTCCTGTTGTAAATGTCTGTGCTCCACCTGGTGCATCATCTTTTGCAACAGTCCTACTATAAAAATGTTTATGAAATGTTGTACTCGATAGTCCATACATCCAAATATATCCATTACAACATGATTCAGCATTAGTTTCAATAGTATCTGCATATCCTATTGATTGATATGCTGTACCACTATTTTGGTCTTCACTTGCATCTGCATTATTATTACTTGCACTTCCAGCTTCTGTATTTGAACCATTAGTTTGAGCAGTACACAATGATAAATCAAAGTCTGACCCATTTGTTGTAAATTGACATGTTAAGATAGAGCCAGCAGATGGGTGAACATTATTATAAAATATTATGTAAGCATTGTAACTAGAATCTATACCAGAAGTAATATTAACAACTGAATCAGATGATGCTGTATTTGTAGATATTTTAGCTAAAGAATCCCCACCAGAAAATCCAGAGCCCCAACCAAAGTTTTTTGATATTGATTTATAAGTTGCCATTATGCTTCACTAAATCCATAAAGAGTTACACTTCCAGCATCTATATTACCAGATGAAAAATCAATTCTAAATCTATCTATGGCTCCTGTTATTTGTATATTTGAACCGCCATGACAGGCTTCCATTTCATCAGGTGTGACACTAACAAAATCATATATAAAACTTTTATATTGGTCAGTTTCACCAGGGTTATGAAAATAAATATGACCAGAAGCCGAATCGGTTGCATTACTATTACTTACATTTATAGCAACAGGTTGTCCACCTGTTCCTTGTTGTAAATCATTAGTATCATCTATTCCAACTGTGACACTACCATCGCCATAACTCATTCTTTGAATCCATTGGCAACTAGTTTTACTATATGTAAAATCACCATCACCAGGGTGAAATCGTAATTCGGGTTTTGAATTTGCTGGATGCATATTACAACATACAATTAAATATGTTTCATATGTATCATCAAGAACAACATCACTAGTACCATGAATAAAATCTAAAGCTGCAACAGAACTAGAAACTGTTTGTGTTTTAATAAGTTTCCAAGCACCACCAAGACCTGTTGCGCTAGTACTTGTAGTGAAATTAAATTTTATATCTTTATAATTTGCCATTATTTTGATAGTCCAAACATAGTAATTCTACCACCATCTATTTCACCTGTATTATATTTAAACCTTACACGAGTTAATGGTGTGGTTGTTTGAAAATAACCAGCACTTTCATAAACTTCTACATATTGAGTAGCACCTGCAGCTCCTGTTCCACTCATTTTAGATAACCAATGTTTTTCAAATGTTGTTGAACTAGGATTAAACAAATATAAATATCCACCTTGAGTACCTCTAGTTTGGAAATCGCCAGGGCTACCAGAACCTTTTTGTGGTGGGGTAAATGTGCAAAAATTAGTAGTATTTTCATTAGGACCACCATGTCCACCAGGTCCTGCTGCACCATCATGACCATGATACCAACTGAGTACCATAGATGTATTTGTTATATTATAATTTGTATTAGTACCTGTGTCCACTTGAAATTGAAACTGATTAGTACCATGAGGAATCACTCCAGCTACTTCAAAATAGTAAACATCATAAGTATCATCAATACCAGTAGTAAAATCAAATGAAGATACACCATCATCAGAATCAGTCATTGCTTGATGTATTGATGTTATTTTTATTAATCCACCTGCGCCTGCTGTATCACCATAATCTACATTATATTTAATGTCTTTATAATCTGCCATGGGTCACTCCTTATTTTTCTGTAAGTAACCAGCCTTGAGTAGAATCAACATACACTAATCCAAATGCAGCTCTTTCTGTTCCTACTGTTAGGTCTGCTGATGCTCCTTGAATTTTATGTGAGTTTCTACCTACTGTTATTGCATTAGTATCTGCTGTTGCGGCATAATCTATAATCTGTATATAATCTCCAGCATCAGCACTAGATGGTAATGTCATAGTAATCGCACCACTTGTAGTATTGACTGCATAAGATTTTCCAGCAACCATTGTAGTATTTCCTGTTATAACTGCTGTTGCAAATTTAACAGATGCATTTTCTCTTGCCCTTGTCATATGATTAAATCCTATTGTTTCTTATATTTACTTATTATTTATAAGAGTTTTTTCCCTTTAAACCAACTAGGTAAACCTAAATGTGGTCTATCATCATATTTATTATTCTCCCACTCTAAATTAGACATATCATTATAATGTAGAAATACTTGAATACACATATTACCCTCAAATTTATTACGCCAATGAGATAATTCACACCCAGAGTATATTAACATATCACTAGGATTTAATTTAACTTCTATGTCTTTTCCTTTAGTATCTGTTAACCAAATAGGCCATACATCTCCACCTAAATTTAAAGTAGTAGATACTTCACAAGAATATCTATCAGTATGTTTTTCTAATTTTTCTCCTTTCTCATATAATCTTGCATATGAATATGTGGGTGATAATTTCAATCCTGTTTGTTTATTCATTTTTTGAGTTAGTAAATCTAATACAGTATCCATTGCTATATCTGAATAATGACTATATGACTTTGGACATTGTTCATCACCAGACTTACCCCAATCCTCATCATGTTTAGATATGTAAGTAGTATTTTTAAAAGTGTGATAAACATTTCTTTTCATTTGAAAGTAATCAAATAAAAATAAAGCAACATCCAAAGGTATTGCATTTTTTACGATTTTATATTTGTTCTTTTTGTAACTCATACACTACCCTCATTACTTATCATATAATTAGGAATTGCTTGTATATTAAAATGTATAAATTTAAATTTACCACTTTTAGATAAAATATATTCATGTGGAAAATAAGATGGGAACATATAGAGATGGCCTGGCTCTGGTTGATAATTTACCATTTTATTTTGAAATGAAATATCATTAATATTTTTTTCTGGTAAAGATGTCATAGCTGCACCTTGTCTTGGGTCATGAAATAAAGGATAAGAAGCTTTATCATTTTCTAAAAAGTAAAAACCTGATATGTGAGAGTTTTCGTGTATATGAATTCTATGATGTCCACCACCATCTTTAGCAAACTCTTGAACCCACATACTTTCATAAACTAAAGTATGATTACTTAAATCTGCTCCCCACCTATCTAACAAATTCCAAGCAGTTTCACCTACAAAGTCTACTAGATATTTTAACTTAGGGTCATCTTGAATATTACTAGAATGATAGACATGACCAAAATCAGTGCCAGATTTTTTTAAAGTTTTTTCAACTCGTTCATGTGCTTCATCTAAATGTGGTTTACAAAATTTATTTGTTTTATCAATCCACTCTGGAACTTCTGTTGCAAAGAATGGTGTTGCAAAAAAAGATTCATGTATTTCTTTATTATCTTTCATTATATACTCCTATTTAAATCCTGGCCCTAAGTTCCATTGTACCAATGATAATCTTGTTCCTTTTGTTACTGGTGAAACTCTATGCCAAATATAACTAGGAAAAATTACAATAGAACCTTTTGGTAATATTTCTTTACATTTTATTATTTCACTAGTATTTATTTCACCTGTATTTCTTAAATCAAATTCTAAAACTCCACCTTCATAATCTTCTGGGTCTGATAGAGAAATTGTTACAGATAATTTTCTCATTAAATTATCCCACTCATTATTATGATATAATTTACCATCAGTATCAGTATGCCATCCATAATATTGACCTTGATTATAAATTGTAAATTGAAAATCCTCTGACATTGTTAAATCAAAATTCCAACCTGCCTTTATGTTTGCTCTTTTTACATAAGGCTCTATTAATCTTTTTAACCAAATATCTCCAATCCATGATATATTAGAATCTCTTTTCTTTTTTACTTCTTCAAATTCAAATTTAGTTTTGGGGTCTATGTGTCCTACACCTGCTAACTTTTGATTATTTGACATTCCCTCTTTTATAATCTTATCACACAATACATTTGATAATGCAGATTTAAAATAATAATAATTTTTTTGATATTTCATGTGTTAAAATCTTCAAAGACTAAATTAACTGAACCAGTTATTCTTTCTTCTTCTGTAATTTTTTCATCAACCCAATGTGTCATAGTATTTGGAAACATAATTATATAACCATCTTCAGGTTCATAATTAATTTGTTTTTCTTCCCACAATAAATATGTTGGATTATCTTGTACATTTTTTATGTATTGTACTGACGCTATATTTCCAGCATGTTCGTGAGCAGGATTTGAATCACCTTTGTATGCATAGTTAATCCAAAAGTCATAAGTGTCATTTTCACCCATATTACTTCTAACATTAATACATCTTCTTAATTTTCTAAAACTATAACCTTTTAATTTATGAATATAATATTCACCTAGTTTTATCATAAAAGAATAGTTCCAAGATTTTTCTAAGTCACTACCAAACACAGAAATTTGATAAGAATTATCACCTTTATTAAGATGTTCTTTTAGAAATGCTAATTCGTGGTCTTTGTATTCTCTGTATTTATCTGCCCATTGTAACCATTCATTATGAATTTCATCAGGCATTTTTATTTCTAAAAGTGGACAACCCTCTACTGGCCATCTAACTCTTTCATCAAAATACTTTATAAATTTTTCTTCTTTACTTTTTGGATACATAATATTGTTGATTACTAATTAAGTTTTTAAAATATTGATTGTTTAAATCCATAGTGTTTGTATAAAGTTCTTCTGCATAATTTAATAACTTAAAACTTTCTAATTCTTTTAATGCAACATCTTTATTTAAAATTTTCATACCAATTAATATTTGATACCAAAGAGTATTACCCAACTCATAAAAATTATTTCTTCCATAATCTGCATATCTTGGCATACGAGTTTTCCAAATATTCAATTTATTTTTTAGTGTATCTGATATTTTTGTGTTTGATACATCTTTCCAAAAATTAGTATCCTGTCTAGGTGATATGTAATGTAATCTAATAAAATCTTTTATATCATCCCAGATTACATTTATGTCTTCATTGTATTGTTTTTGTTGAGTATCAAAATTCATTTCATGTGTAAAGTAGTTTTCTATAAAATGATTTATTTGAATTACTGTCATGTGAATAGATGTTGCCTCTAGTGGTTCTACAAATCCTGTAGCAAGACCTGTTGATAAAACATTTTTATTCCAAACATTTTTTATTTTACCAGAGTTAAATTTTATATCTTTTTGTATTTCTACTTCACGACCTATCTCATTTTCTATTTCTATTTTTGCATTATCTGGTGTTATATGATTATCACTAAAAACATAACCACACCCCTTTCTTTCTTGTAAAGGTATCTCCCACATCCAACCATTGTTCATGGCTCTTGCATGAGTATAATTGTTTATAACTTTATCTTTAATATTAAAAGTTATAGCTCTGTTTACTAATAATTCATCTTCATAACTTTTAAATTGTTCATCACCTATTAAAAGTCTTTTAAAACCAGAGCAATCTATATACAAGTCACCAGTAATATTTTTATCATTTACTTTTAAATATTTTACACCTTTATCATCTTTATTTACTTCATCTACAATACCCTCTATGTGTGAAACCCTATCATGTTTTAATACTTGTTCTTTTATATAATTTCCAAATTTATAAGTGTCTATGTGATATGCAATATGAAAATTATTAGAGTGTTCAAAGAATGGCATTTTAGAATTACTCATACACTTAGATATGAATTCATTTTCTAAACCTAGTTCATTAGCAATATGATATATTCTATATAAGTCATAATTTTCATTTGGATAATTATTACCATTGACAACAGTAGTTCCTAATGGTGAATAAAAACTTTTTCCTTTAGTATGCCAATTACTATGTTTAATTCCTATTTTATATGTTGAGCCTGTTGATTGTAATAAATTTTTTTCATCTATATCTATAAATCCACCTTTAAGATTAATTAATTCAGCAAGTTTACCTGTTGTACTTTCTCCAACACCTATGATTGGTATTTCTTTTGATGATATAACAGTTATATCACAAAAAGTTTTTTGTAATAAATTAAGAGCAGTAATCCAACCTGCTGTTCCACCACCAACAATAATTATTTTTTTAATCTTCTGCATAATTTTTTATAAAAAATGGTTGAACAAAACGAGAATCAATATCCAAATCATATAGTGCTTGATGACTTGTTTGACAATCAAATATTATTGCTCTATTAAATTTTGAACCTATTTGTATATCTTGCTCTTGTTGGGTTCCCCCTTTAAATCTTTCATCTGTAAAAAATCTAGTACCAGATTTAAATGATGATAATTCATCAAGATATATTACACCACCTAAGTCATATTCAGGACCATCCTTATGTCTGATACCAGAACCATCAGAACAAACAGATTTTTCAATTTCACTTTTATATATTTTACGAAAAAAAGTATGTAAGTAATCAAAATTAAAACCTATACTTTTTAAATTATCTTTTAAAATTTTATAAACAGGTAGATTATTATAATCACCATTCATTATTTCAGTAGATTCATAACAAGGATATGCTTGAAATCTAGTAGCATAATCTTTTTCAAATAAGTGAGGTTGTAGTGATGGTCTAAAATATAATTTAGAAGTATAATCAAAAAGTATATCTAATTGTTCTTGTGTATAGAAGTCATCTATTATATCAATAGCTTTGTACATGATTTATCACCTGTAAATAATATAAAGTATTTATATGTTTTTATTTAAACATTTTTCCAAGAAGTATCAGAGGGGTCCCAATACTTATCGGTAACAGAGTGATTAACAGAATCCTCAGCACCATCCTCATTGTCAGAAAAAAGTGCCTTCCACCTTGTATTACTTACATCCCAATAAGGCATAACTATGGCAGTCCATGAACCTATGGTATAAGTGCATTGTGAAGCTGTTGGTCTTGTGACAGGTGATATCCAATCTTTTTCTGAATCACTCCAAGTCCAATTGCTATATGGTTTAGGTGCTTGAAAAAGGTCTTTACTTTCATTCCATGTCCAGCCAATGCCAGGAAATTTACCTCTTTGATTAGCATTGTAAGAACATTGTTTCCATGAACCACTATGTCTATTTTCAATCATAGTTTCTGCTTGGGCAGAATAATCACCACCATTAGAACTTACATCACTATTACTAACAACTATAATTCTTTGTACTACATTACTATCATTTAGTTCAGCAAAGTGTGCCATTTTATATCCACCTTGAACCACGAACAGCTGCATATTGTTCTTTAAGATTATACACTCCACTATTAAGTGTAGCAGTACCAGATTTTATTACAAAGATTGTACCTGACCCACCAGCCTTTCCAGCATCGTTGGGCGAGCAAGGCAAGTTATTAGAACCACCGCCGCCGCCTGTATTAGCAACACCAGCAGTAGAATCAGATTGATTATCACTCGGTGTTGTTGGACTAGGTGTTTGTGGTATTGAAGCATCACCACCACCCCCCATTCCACCTGAGGCTTGAGCATTATTAATAGCAACAGGAGCAGTCCTATGGTCAGTAACACCTCGTGCAGTAGGGCCTGTTAATACATCATTTTCTCCATTACCAGAGGCCACATTATTATTAAAACCAGCTCCTCCACCACCAACGAATCCTTTTTCACCCATACATTTAGGAACACCTAATGGCAGTAAACATGCACCATATCCAGCTACTCCTCTTTTTCCACCAGAGCTTCCAGCTCCTCCACCGCCACCACCTGTGGCGTGGTCACCTCTACCACCTGAAAATCCTGCTCTAGTACAACCATGATTAGTAGCAACAGCACCGCCGTTATCAGCTGAACCATCATCACCACCACCGCCTCCAGAGCCACCAGAAGTTCCTGAGTTGGGCGCACTATTAAGTCCACCACCAGCTCCTCCACCTTTGGCTGTGATAGGTGTTGTAGAACCAAATACAGAATCAGAACCAGCAGTGGCACGACCCTGAGCTCCAGCTCCACCTGCTCCAATAGTTACAGGAATTGTACTTGTTGGTAATGGATGACAAGCTACTATGACAGTGCCTCCACCGCCGCCGCCTCCACCACGACCAGCACCGCCACCACCAGCAACAACAACAACTGTTGCATGTGTTGATGAGGCACAGAAACATCCTGTGGAATTTATTTGAGTAACACAACCAGCAGAGGGAGCAGCACTTGGTGTATTATCTGCTCCAATTAATCCGCCATTTGCACCTGTTATGGGCATTCTATATTCTCCTAATTATTAAGCGTCATCTAATATTTCAAATGATACAAACATATCTAAATCACTAGCTGCACTTGCACCACCTTTGAGTATATCACCTTCCATTAAATAGATAGGTGTATCTAATACCACTAATGATGTATCAGCTGGAACAGCAACAGTTTTTGCAAGATAAACAGTTGCATCTGCACCTGTTGTTGTTACTCCTGTTGAACCTGAACCCATACCATCTACGAATAAATCGAATGTAGCTGAGTTAGTACCATCAACATTGGCAACAGTAATTCTATTAATTTTTACGAGTTTATCTGAAGCAACTGTAATTAGTGTGGCAGTTGCTGTATTTGTCAAATTAAATCCAGCATTTGCACCAAGTACAGAAGATACATTTATTAAATTTGGATTTGCCATTTTATATTTCCTCTATAAGTTTTCTTTTATTTATATCGTTTATCCAAATATCATTGATAAAACAATTGCTTTACCTGTGGATAATCCGAATCCGCTTGAAGTACCACTATTCGTAATAGTCGCACCTGAATCTATTGTTAGTGTCGAACCTGATAAGACATTAAAATTATTGGCAGTGAATCTAAAGTCATCTGCTCCAGCAATTTTAATATCTATCTGGTCATCTGTATCTGCGTGTATAGTAGTATCACCATCAGCGTCAAGTACAAATTCAGCACCATCTAAGTCAGCTGACGTCACACTTGTAGATTGAACTGCAACTACTTTAATCATATCATTTGCAGCTGCGGCCGCAGATAATACAACAGCAGTACCATTGGTTGCAGTATAATCTGAACTATCTAACATAACACCATTGACCAATACTTGTACAGTATTTACTCCAGCAGTATATGCTAGTGAATTACTGTTATCATCATTTCCACTAAAAGATGTTTGAGCTGCAGTTGCTGTATATTCAAAATTATTAAATGCCACACTAGACCCAGCATCAGCAAAAGATAATACACCACTAGCATTTGTAACTAATGCCTGTCCATTTGAACCATCTGCTGTTGGTAAACTAAATGCAACACCATTAGATGTTAATATTAATTTACTACCATCAGAAGATACTGCCTCACTTGAATTATGGAATTGTAATGTTGGACTTCCACCACTATCTTCTAATAATAATCCTGTGTCTGCAACATGAGTAAGTGTGATTTCGTTATCAGCACCAAACTTAATTAATGCTGCGTCTGTTCCTAATTCTAAATCATGATTTAATATAAGTGTACCAGCATCACTACCATCAAATGTTGCCATTGTAATATCTGCTGTTGCATCTGTTCCTTTGATGATAACATCTGAATCATTTGCTTGAGCATCTATTGTAATATTACCAGATGTTGTTGTTAAGTTAATTGCAGCATCACCAGCAGTTAAATCATCAGCTGCACTTGATACATTAATAAAAGATAATGTTCCACTACCATTTGTTGCTAGTGCTTGTCCATTTGAACCATCAGATGTTGGAACTTTAAAAGTAGTACCACCAGATGTTAGTATTAAGTTAGTGCCATCAGAATGAATACTTTCGTTAGCATCAGTAAATTGTATTTTACTTGAACTGTTCATACGAACACCAGTATCAGCAATATGAGTGATAGTTACATCTTGGTCATTACCAAGTTGTATTGTTCCACCA